>Ga0247728_10079_pt1 | contig 35786 bp, 29 predicted proteins | sample SalenrCarbi39_FD_183048 | JGI IMG/M metagenome (GOLD analysis project Ga0247728, IMG submission 183048) | Saline wetland microbial communities from Lincoln, Nebraska, United States - Carb-i39 | ecosystem: Environmental > Aquatic > Non-marine Saline and Alkaline > Salt marsh | place: USA: Nebraska...
GCTCCCACCCCCCCCCCCCCCCCCCCCGGTTCGTCTTTTACGTATCCTATTCCGCCTTCTCCAACTCCGGCACACCTTCCATCCATGCGGCAAAGCTGGCGCGGGCACGTTCGGCGTACAGGGCCTTGCGGTCGCGTTTTTTGGCGCGCTGGGTGAGTTCGGGCATCAGGCCGAAGTTGACGTTGGAGGGCTGGAAGTTCTTGGCGGGGGTGCGCAGGTGCTGGAGCAGCGCGCCGAGGGCGGTGTCCACAGGGGGCTGGGGCAGGTCGCGGCCCAGGGCGCGGGCGGCCAGCACCATGCCCAGCCACAGGCCGCAGGCGGCGGATTCCACGTAGCCTTCCACGCCGGTGATCTGCCCGGCAAGGTGCACGTGGCGGTGGGGGCGCAGGGACAGGTCGTCGCCAAGCACCAGGGGCGCGTTGACGTAGGTGTTGCGGTGCATGGAGCCGTGGCGCACGAATTCGGCGTTGGCAAGGCCGGGGATCATGCGGAACACGCGTTCCTGCTCGCCGTACTTCAGCTTGGTCTGGCAGCCCACCAGATTGTAGGCGGTGCGATTCAGGTTTTCGGCGCGCAGTTGCACGATGGCGTAGGGCCGCTGGCCGGTGCGCGGGTCGGTGAAGCCCACGGGCTTGAACGGCCCGAAGACCAGGGTGCGTTCGCCGCGTTCGGCCAGGGCCTCGATGGGCATGCAGCCTTCGAAGTGGATTTCCTTCTCGAAATCGTGGGTGGGGGCCTTTTCGGCGGCCAGCAGGGCGGCGTGGAAGGCTTCGTACTCCTCGCGGTTCATGGGGCAGTTCAGGTAGTCGCCCTCGCCTTCGTCGTAGCGCGACCCCTGAAAGGCGATGGAGGTGTCTATGGATTCGGCGGCAATGATGGGCGCGATGGCGTCGTAGAAATACAGGTGGCGCGAGCCGACCACCTCGGCCAGCGATGCGGCCAGCGGTTCGCTGGCCAGCGGCCCGGCGGCCACCACGGCCACGTCGGCGGCGGTCAGTTCCGGCGCGTGGATGGATGAAATCTCGCGGCGCACCACGGTGATGTTCGGTTCCGCCTCCATGGCCTCTGTCATGCGCCGGGCGAACAGTTCGCGGTCCACCGCAAGGGCCTTGCCCGCAGGCACGCGGGTGGCCTCGGCCACCTGCATGACCAGGCTGTCCAGTTCGCGCATCTCCTGCTTCAGCAGCCCCACGCCGGATGCGATGTCATCCGAACGCAAAGAATTGGAACACACCAGTTCGGCAAGGTCCGGGCTGGTGTGGGCCGGGGAATATGCCTGGGGCTTCATTTCGTACAGGGTGACGGCAACCCCGGCGCGGGCGAGCCTGCGGGCGCATTCGCAGCCTGCAAGGCCCCCACCGGCGATGGCGGCGGTGACGAGAGCGGTCAAGATGTCCTCCGGAAGGGCTGGGCGGATGGGATGAAAACGGCCTGCGGCGCGGCGGGCGCGCCAAGCCTGCGGGTGAGGTAGGGCATTTCCGCCCGTCAGGCAAGCGGGGCAGGGCAGGATCAGGGATAGGATGTGGCGAGGGCGGGGGCGCGCTGCGGGCGGATGGGTGCGGCAACGGGGGGGGGGAGTGGCGAGCGGGCGCGGAGCGGTGCCACGGCGTCACTGCCCCGCTGGTTGCCCCCCGGCCAGACGGTGCATTTCGCGGTGCAGGGTGTCCACCAGCCCGGCGGCCCGCGTGGCGGCCAGCCCTTTGTCGAAGGCAGCGCGCAGGGCCGCATGGTCTGGCCGTGCGCGAGAGAAGCACACGTGCAGGTCGCGTTCGCCCAGGATGGGGTCGAATTCGGCAACGCTGGAGGTCTGGGCGGGCAGGTCGCGCCGCAGCAGGAAGCGCACCACGTTGCGGTCGGCGGCCATGGCGTCGATGCGCCCGGCCAGCAGTTTGCGGATGTTGGCCAGTTCGTCGTTGGCGGGTTCCTTGCGCAGGAAGGTGGCGGCGTCGAAGGCATCGGTGTGCACGTAGCCGCGCACCACGCCGATGCGCAGCCCGGCCAGTTCGCGCAGGTCGTTCCAGTGCCGCTCATTGCCCGCCACCCCCAGAAGCACCAGGGTGCCGCCGGGAAACGGGGCGGAAAAGTCGCAGTCGACCTCGCGTTCGACGGTGCGGTATTCCGGGGCGATGGCGGCCACCTTGCCTTCCCGCAACTGGGCCACGGCCCGCGACCACGGCATGAATTCGAACCGCGCCGCCACTCCGCCCGATGCCAGTGCGGCCCGGATGACCTGCACGGCATAGCCGCCGTGGGGCAGGTAGCGCTCCACATAGGGGGGCCAGTCCAGGGTGGCGATGACGATGATGTCGGCAGTGTCAGTGTCGCCTTTGCGAGGGTGGGCAGGGGATGCGGTGGAACGGGGTTCGCTGCGGTGCGCGGGAGGTGCCCCGGCAGGCGGGGGGAGAGATTTTGCGGGTACGGCGGTACCGTCGGACATCGGTACCGCCTGGCTTGGCCGGGGCTGGTCTGGTTGGTACTGGTCTGGTTGGGGCTGGTCTGGTTGGGGCTGGCTTGGCCGGGGCTGGTCTGGCCGGGATTGCCCCGGTTGGGCCAGTGCCGACGGCGGGGCGATGGTGCCCGGTTCCGGCAGACCTGCCAGCACCGTCAGTCCGGCCAGCACGCACGGCGCCACCAGCCGCGCCGCCTGGCGCAGGACGGTCGGCGCCGCCGCCCGCATCCGGTGGGGGATGCAGGCGGCGCGCCCTATGCGCGGGCGCGTCACGCGGGCTTCCTATGCGGGCGCGGCCCAGCGGATGAGGCCCAGCGAGTGCGGATCCGCCAGCAGCGGGTGCACCGGGGCGGCCCGCACGGTAAAGCCGAAGCGCCCGGCCTCTGCCGGGCGGGTGCTGCCGCCGAAGGTCTGCCAGCCGTCGCGCCGTTCGCCCTCGGGGGTCATGACGGTCAACTGGCGCTGGGCAAAGGAGCCGTCCTGCCCCAGCGGCCCGGCGTACAACTGGACGAGCACATGCTCCGCCGCGATGTCGTCGAGATACAGTTCCGCCTCCACCCGCAACGAATCGCCCACATGCAGGGTGTCCTCCACCCGGCTGCGCACGTTGCGTATCTGCACCGCGCTCCACTTGGTCATCATTTCCATGCGCCATTCGGAAAGTTCGCGCGCCGGGACAAAGCCGTCGCGCGCGAGGCGCATGTAGTAGCCGTGGGCCGGGGAATAGGCCGTGCCCAGATAGTCCAGCACCATGCGGTGCGAATTGTAGCGGGGGGCCAGTTCCTTCAGGGCGGCCTTCATGCGGCGGATCCACGAGCGGGGCAGGCCGCCCCGGCCTCGATCGTAGAATTCCGGGATGATGTCGTTTTCCAGGATGTTGTAGAGGGTCTGCATCTCCACGAAGTCCTGGTAGTCCGGGTCGTCGTATTCCTCGCCCTTGCCGATGGCCCAGCCCAGGCTGTTGTCCGGCCTGTAGGCCTCGTCCCACCAGCCGTCCAGCGTGGAAAACTGCACCACGCCGTTGAGCATGGCCTTCATGCCGCTGGTGCCGCAGGCCTCCAGCGGGCGGCGGGGATTGTTCAGCCACACGTCGCAGCCCGTGACCAGGTACGAGGCCACCTCCATGTCGTAGTCCTCGAGAAAGACCACGCTCATGTTCGCGCCCTGCGAACGGCTGAAGGCGATCAGATCCTTGATCAGCTGCTTGCCGTCCTGGTCCTGGGGGTGCGCCTTGCCCGCGATGATGAACTGCACCGGGCGTTCGCGGTCACCCAGGATGCGTTCCAGCCGCACGCGGTCCTGCAACAGCAGGTTGGCGCGCTTGTACGTGGCGAAACGCCGGGCAAAGCCGATGGTCAGGGCCTCGGGGTTCAGCACCTCTTCGGCGGCTTGCAGATCCTGCCGCCGCGCGCCCTGCGCGGCCAGCTGGCGGCGCAGCCGCTCGCGCACGAAATCCACCAGCCGGGCACGCAACCGTTCGTGGGTGCGCCAGAATTCGGCGTCGGAAATGGTGTCCACCTGGCTCCAGGCGCGGGCGCAGTCCGGGTCCTCGCGCCAGTTGGAGCCAAGGTACCGATCGTACAGCATGCCGATGTCCTGGGCCACCCAGGTGGGCGCGTGCACCCCGTTGGTCAGCGCGCCGATGGGCACATCCTCCATGGGGAACTGGTGCCACACCTGTTTCCACATGTTGCGCGAAACACGGCCATGCAGGGTGGAAACGCCGTTGTTGGCGCGTGACAGGCGCAGGGCCAGCACGGTCATGCAGAAGGGTTCGGCGTCGTCGTGGGGGGCTTCTCGCCCAAGGGCCATGAACACCTTGAAGGCCAGCCCCATGTCGCGGGCGTAGGATTCGAAGTAGCGGTGCATCAGGTCCGGCGCGAAGCGGTCGTTGCCTGCGGGCACCGGGGTGTGCGTGGTGAAGATGGAACCGGACGCGGCCACCTCGGTTGCGGCCTCGAAGGGCAGGCCGTGCTCCTTCATGAACAGCCGCACCCGCTCAAGCCCGGCAAAGGCGGAATGCCCCTCGTTCATGTGGATGACCTTGGGGTCGATGCCCAGCACCTTCAGTGCCTTGATGCCGCCGATGCCCAGCAGGATTTCCTGCCACAGGCGCATTTCGATGTTGCCGCCGTACAGCCGTTCGGTGATCTGGCGAAAATCGGGCGGGTTTTCCGGCAGGTTGGTGTCCAGCAGGTACAGGGTCACCCGGCCCACGGCCACCTGCCAGATGCGCGCCGCAAGGGGCCGGTCGCCCACGTCCAGCCGCACCACGGCGGGCTGTCCGTCGGGCGTCAGGGCCGGACGCATGGGCATCTGCTCGAAGTCGTAGACGGGGTAGCGTTCCTGCTGCCAGCCGTCGGGGGTCATGTACTGGCGGAAATACCCCTGTTGATAGGCGATGCCCACGCCCACCAGCGGCACGTTGAGGTCGCTGGCCGACTTCAGGTGGTCGCCCGCCAGGATGCCGAGGCCGCCGGAATAGATGGGCAGGCACAGGGCCAGGCCGAATTCCAGGCTGAAATAGGCCACGGCGGGGGTGCCGGGGGCCACGCCCTCGAACCTGTGGGGCGACGGCCTGCCCACGTATTGGCGTAGTTGCGTCACGGCGTCGGACAGCCGTTCCTTGAAGAACGCATCGCGAGAGAGTTCTTCAAGGGTGCGCTGGGGAACGTGGTTCAGGAACCATACCGGGTTGCGGTAGCTTTCCTGCCACAGGCGCTGGTCCATCTGTGAGAAGATGGTCTCCATGTCGTTGTTCCACGAGAACCAGAGGTTGTAGGCCAGTTCCCACAGTCCTTCCAGCCCTTCGGGCAACTTGGGGATGACGCTGAAGACCTTGAGTGGCTGCATGCTGCGTACCTCCCGGCGGTGCGGCGTGTGTGCTTTTGACTTGCCTGCGAGAGTGGCATAGGAACAGACGGTCCGGTGGCCCCCCCTGTTTGTCGGCGGGCGGCGTGCCGGATGGGTCTGTGGAGTTATGGTATTCTTTCACAGGAGCTTTTTCGTGACAAGTGCAAGCAGCGTTATTGAGGGTACCCCGATGTTGCGCGTGCGGGTACGCTACCTGCGCGACGCGCGGGCGCTGTACGCCCTCGGTGACGGCCCCGGCGGCCTCGCCCCGGCCACGCCTTTCGCGGCGGGCATGGATCTGCGCGCCTGCATGGACGCGGAAGAGGCGGTCCTGCCTGCCGGTTCACGGCTGGCCATCCCCGCCGGGGTGGCCGTGGAGCCGCTGTCGCCCGGCGCGGCGGGGTTCGTGTACTCTCGCAGCGGGCTTGGCACGCGCATGGGGCTTACCGTCAGCCAGGGGGTAGGCGTCATCGACCCCGATTATCGCGGCGAGATCGTGGTCTCGCTGCTGAACACCTCTGGCGAGGAACGACGAATTCGCCGTGGCGAGCGCATCGCGCAGCTAGTGTTCCAGCCGTATTTCCACGCCCTCGTCGAAGAGGCGGATGCCCTTGGCGAGACGGCGCGCGGCGCGGGTGGGTTCGGGCATACCGGCACCCTGTAGGGACTTTTTCCTGGTCGGGAATGCCCCAGGCCTGCGGCACGGATTTTCCGGCCACCGCACTCCGCCGCATTCGATACATCTTTCCCCCTATTTCGGAGACACGCCATGAGCGAACGGTTCGAAGCGCTGAAAGCGCGCGAGGAATCCCTGTTGTGCCGCACCTACGGCCGGTACCCCATTTCCGTTGCGCGGGGCCAGGGTTCGCGCCTGTGGGACGTTGACGGTCGCGAATACGTGGACCTTCTGTCCGGCATCGCGGTGACCTCGCTGGGCCATTGCCACGAGGAACTGGCCGAGGTGGCCGCCGCCCAGGCCCGCAAGCTGGTGCACGTCAGCAACCTTTTCTATCAGGAAGAACAGTTGGACCTGGCCGAACGGCTGCTGTCCACCAGCCACTGCACCAAGGCGTTCTTCTGCAATTCCGGCGCGGAAGCCAACGAGGCGGCCATCAAGCTGGCCCGGCGCTACATGCAGCGCGTGCAGGGGCGCGAGGCGTACGAAATCATCACCCTGACCGGAGCCTTCCACGGGCGCACCCTGGCCACCGTGGCCGCCACCGGGCAGGCCAAGTTCCAGGACGGCTTTTTGCCCATGCCGGAAGGGTTCCGGCAGGTTCCGGCGGGCGACATCGAGGCCCTGCGCGCCGCCATCGGCCCGCAGACAGCCGGGGTGCTGGTGGAAGTGGTGCAGGGCGAGGGCGGCGTGTGTCCGCTTGACCCCGACTACGCCCGCGCGGTGCAGGCCCTGTGTCGCGAGACGGGCGTGCTGTTCATGACCGACGAGATCCAGGCGGGCATGTGCCGCACCGGTCGGTTCTGGTCCTTCCAGAACTACGGCCTCACGCCGGACATCGTCAGCTGCGCCAAGGCCCTGGCCAACGGCCTGCCCATGGGTGCCATGATGACCACCGACGAGGTGGCCAGGGGCTTTGTGGCGGGCAGCCACGCCACTACCTTCGGGGCGGGGGCGCTAGTTTCCGCCGTGGCGGACAAGACCGTGGAAATCATGCTGCGCGACGACCTGGCCGGGCGGGCCGCCACCGAGGGCACGCGGATCATGGACCGCTTCCGGGCCATGGGCCAGAAGCTTCCCGGCACCATCGACCACGTGCGCGGTCTTGGCCTGATGATCGGCGTGGTGCTGGCCTTCCCCGGCAAGGAGGTCTGGCAGGCGCTCATCGACAGGGGGTTCATCTGCAACCTGACCCAGGATTGCGTGCTGCGCCTGTTGCCCGCGCTGACCGTTCCCCGCGCCGACCTGGATGCCTTTGCCGACGCGCTGGAGGAAATCCTGTCCGCGCGCACGCCCGCATAGGGCAGGCCCAGATGGGGGCGATGCCCCTGCCGCACATGCTGCACGACGCCCCGTCGGCTGGTCTTCCGGACCGCCCGGCGGGGCGTTTCGCATGGGATGGGCCGTGCCTTTCGCCGTGCCGCCGGAGGGGGGGAGGGGCGGCCGATCCGCCCGGTCTGTCCTGTCCGTCCGGTCAGGCTGGTCAGGCTGGCCAGCCCGGCAACTTGCAAGCTCGGCAACCCGCAAGTCCTGCAAAATAATGGCGTGATCCGGTTGCCGGTCTTAGTATGGGCAGTGAACATGGGAAAACCGTGCGGCAGGACGTGGCCGCGCGGTACATGCATGGCGCGCCCGCCGCACGGCACGGATGCCCGGCCCGCGCGAAGGAGGGGAGGGGCATGAGCGACCTCGGCATATCGTCAACCAGTTTTGGCAGTTCCGGCGCGTGGGACAGCCAGACCTTTGGGGCTGCGGTGGTGAGCAAGACGCTGGACACCATGAACGGCGTGGCGTCTTCGCCGCTACAGGCGGCCCCCTGGGACAAGCAGACCTTTGGTGCGGCCGTGGTCGGCAAGACGCTGGACTACATGAACGCGCCGGGGCTGGGGAGCACGGGCAGGACCGGGAATACCGGCTGGTCCGGTTCCATGGGCGCCGACTACGATTTCCAGAAATCGGTACTGGGGGCGGCCTATTCCGGCGCGGGTACCCTGGTGGACGTGTACGCCTGATGATCGCCCCGAGTGGCGCGGCCAGACAGGGCCTGACCGGTTGCTACACGGCGTCCGCCCGCATGGGGGGGCGCCGTTTCACTTTTGCCTCTGCCGCAAGGTGTTGCGGCCATGCGCCGCAGGGTGGCGACGGTGCCTGCCGGGCGTGGCGGGCGCTGCGGAACTGGTGGGAGCGCGGAGCGGCGCTTTGATTCCGCAATCCCCCGCAGGTACAGGCTATTTACGTTTTTGTTAATGATTTCGCTTGACAGCGCTTCAAACCGTCCGCTACAACTCCGCAACACGCCTGTAGAAACGTGTGGCACTTCCTGCGGTCGATGTGGGGGCTTTCCCGTATCGGCAGTACGGCTTTCGCGGTGCAGCTGGCAGCGGCGGCGGACAGGGTTTTTTCGCCCGTGCCGCCTTGTCTGGTCGCATCGTGCAAGAGAGGCCGCCGCTCCGGTCGGGTTCGCACCCGTGCCGGACCAGTGTCCTGCATCAAGGGGCACAATTTCGACAATCTGGTAAAAAGACGGCGGCGGCCCGCGCCACCGCCGATACAGCTTACGGACGGCCGCGCATGGCGATGATCGAATTCCACGACGTGCACAAGTGGTACGGCGAATTTCACGTGCTCAAGGGCATCACCCAAAAGGTGGAGAAGGGCGAGGTGCTGGTCATCTGTGGCCCCTCCGGCTCCGGCAAGAGCTCCTTCATCCGGTGCCTCAACCGTCTGGAGCCCATCCAGAAGGGGCAGATACTGCTCGAAGGCAAGAGCATCCACGACAAGAGCGTGGACGTGAACGAGTTGCGCACCGAGGTGGGCATCGTCTTCCAGCAGTTCAACCTGTACCCGCATCTTTCCGTGCTGCACAACGTGACCCTTGCGCCCACCAAGGTGCGCAAGATGCCGAAGGCCAAGGCGGAATCCATCGCCATGGAACTGCTGGAGCGCGTCGGCATCCACGATCAGGCCCGCAAGTACCCCGTGGAGCTTTCCGGTGGCCAGCAGCAGCGCGTGGCCATTGCCCGCGCCCTGGCCATGCAGCCCAAGGTTATGCTGTTCGACGAGCCCACCAGCGCGCTCGACCCCGAAATGATCAACGAAGTGCTCAACGCCATGAAGGACCTGGCCCGCGCCGGCATGACCATGCTCTGCGTGACCCACGAAATGGGCTTCGCGCGGGAAGTGGCGGACAGGGTCGTCTTCATGGACGGGGGCAAGGTGATCGAAGAGGCCCCGCCGGACATCTTCTTCTCCAATCCCCGGCACGAGCGTACGCAGGCGTTCCTGCGAGAGATCCTGTAGTACCGTCCGCGCCTTGGCCCCTTGCCCCCTGCCTTTCGGGCAGGAGGCGGATGGCCCTGCGGCACGGCACCTTCTGGCCGGGCGGCGCCACGGCGCCTCGGGCACGACACGCGATACCCCCGGTCGCCGCGCAGCGGCACGCCGGGTTCGGACGACGGACGAACGCCCATCCCGGGGGCCTACGGCCCCCCGAACCGCATCAGCAGGGAGAACTCTCATGAAGCGTCTTGTGCTACTGGCCGTGGCCCTGTGCGTGGTGCTTTCCGGCACCATCGCCCACGCGGGCAAGATCGAGGACATCAAGGCCCGCGGCGCGCTCATCTGCGGCGTCAAGGACTCCACCGTGCCCTTCGGTTTCATCGACGAGCAGACCAAGCAGATCGTCGGCTTCGACGTGGACATCTGCAAGGCCGTCGCCGACAACCTGGGCGTGAAGCTGGAACTGAAGACCGTCACCAGCGCCACCCGCATCCCCATGCTGACCCAGGGCTCCGTGGACATGCTGGCCGCCACCATGACCCACAAGTTCGAGCGTGACGACGTCATCGACTTCTCCATCACCTACTTCATGGACGGCCAGAAGCTGCTGGTGAAGAAGGGCGGCGGCGTGAAGAGCGCGGCGGACCTCAAGGGCAAGAAGGTGGCCACCGCCAAGGGCTCCACCTCCGAAAAGAACATCAAGATCGCCCAGCCCGGCGCCACCGTGGTCTCCTTCGACGAGTACCCGCAGGCGTTCCTGGCCCTCAAGCAGGGCAAGGCCGAAGCCGTCACCACCGACTCCACCATCCTGCTCGGCCTGCGCAACTCCGACCCCGAGCCCGACAAGTGGGAAATCGTGGGCGACTACATCGCCGCCGAACCCTACGGCCTCGGCATTGCCGAAAACGATTCCAAGTTCCGCGATCTCGTCAACCGCACCCTGGTGGACCTGTGGAACACCGGCGAATACACGAAGATCTACGACAAGTGGTTCGGCAAGGACACCAAGTACTACCTGCCGCTCACCTGGAAGATGGAAACCTGGCCCTACTAGCACGCACCAACCCGACGGGGGACGCGGCACCATTGCCGCGCCCCCCGTTTTCACGCGGATAACGTCTTGCAGTACAACTTCGACTGGAAACTCGTCCTCTCCGGCGAATACTTGCAGTGGATCATCGACGGCGTCGTGGTCACCTGCCAGATTTCCGCCCTTTCGCTGGTCCTCGCCATGGCGATTGGCACGCTCATCGCGGTGATGCGTCTTTCCGCCGTGCGCCCGCTGGTGTGGTTCAGCGCGGGCTTTACCGAATTCTTCCGCAACACGCCGCTGCTGGTCCAGATATTCTTCTGGTACTTCGGTTCCGACGCGGTGTTGCCCACCTTTGTCAACCAGTGGCTGTACAAGCAGAATTTCGAGTTTGCGGCGGGGGTCATCGCCCTTGCCGTGTACACCGCCGCGTTCATTGCCGAAGAGATACGCTCGGGCATCTTCTCCATTCCGCGCACGCAGTTGGAAGCCTCGCGCGCCTGCGGCCTCACCTTTCTGCAGGCCATGCGCTACGTGGTCCTGCCGCAGGCCTTCCGCATCATCGTGCCGCCGCTGATCTCGCAGGCGCTCAACCTCTTCAAGAACTCGTCGCTGTGCATGACCATCGGGGTCATGGAACTTACCTACATGGCCCGCCAGATCGAATCGTACACCTTCCACGGGTTCGAGGCGTTCACGGTCAGCACGCTGATCTACCTCGTCATCTCGCTGCTGGTGTCGTTCAGCATCACCCAGTACAACAAGTACTTCCTGCGGACCATCAAGTACTGACGCACCCCGCGCCGCAACGGCGGCCCGGCCTTTTCGCGCGGCGGCGCCGCGTGACCCCGGTCAACACCGGGCCGCGCGCCGTCACGGTTTCAGAATCAGTCGCAAGGAGCAACCGGCGTGCAGTGGGACGTCGTCTGGAGAAATTTCGATTACCTGCTCGTGGGTTCGTGGCCGCAAGGACCGTTGGGCGGCCTTGCCATGAGCGTGCTGCTGTCCATTGGCGGCATCTTCGGGGCGTTCTGGCTGGGCCTTGGCTTCGGCCTGCTGCGCCTGTCCGAGCGCTGGTGGCTGCGCCTGCCCGCCATCATCTACGTAGAGATCATCCGCGGCATCCCGTTGCTGATGCTGATCTTCTGGTTCTATTTCCTGGCGCCCATCGTGCTCGGGCACACCCTGCCCGAGGCGGAAAGCGCCCTTGTGGCCTTCATCGTGTTCACCGGCGCCTACATCGCCGAAATCGTGCGCGCCGGGGTGCTGGCCCTGCCGCACGGGCAGATGGAGGCCGCGCGCGGCACCGGGCTTTCCAAGTCGCAGGCCATGATCCACGTCATCCTGCCGCAGGCCCTGCGCAACATGATTCCCTCGTTCGTGAACCAGTTTGTCAGCTTGACCAAGGACACCTCGCTCGCCTACATCATCGGCGTTTCCGAACTCACCCGCACGGCTACCCAGATCAACAACCGCGAGCTGACCGCTCCGGCCGAACTCTTCTTCACCATCGCCGTGCTGTACTTCATCGTCTGCTGGACCCTGACCGCCGCAAGCCGACGGATGGAACGGCAGATGGCCCGATACCAGGCAAGGTAACCACGTGTCCGACCTTATCCGCATCAGCATCGTCATTGCCGCCGACTGCCCCGAAGACCTCGAAACCGTCGACGCCGTGCTGGCCCTTGCCGTGCCCTTCGGCTGGGAAGAGGAAAGCCTGCCCGACGGTTCCGTGCGCCTGCGCGTGCACACCGACAACCCCGCCTTCTGCGAACAATTGCTGGCCACCCTGCGCGCCGAACTGCCGCGCGCCGAAGTAACCCGCGATTCCGTGCCCGATACCGACTGGACCCTGGCCTGGCGCGACTTCTTCACGCCCGTGGCCTGCGGCACCCACTTCATGGTCATCGCCCCGTGGATGGTCGACACCACGGACCTTCAGGGCCGCATCCCCATCGTCATCGAGCCCAAGACCGCCTTCGGCACCGGGCACCATCCCACCACCGCCCTGTGTCTCGGCAGCGTTTCCGAGCTGGCCGCGTCCGGTCGGCTGCGCGCGGGCCTGCGCTTTCTCGACCTGGGCACCGGCTCCGGCATCCTCGCCATTGGCTGCGCCAAGCTGGGCCTGGCCGGCGTGGCCACCGACATCGACATGCTGGCCGTGGAAAACGCCGAGGAAAACCGCGTCATCAACGCCGTGGCCCCCGCCATCGACGTGCGCCTCGGCAGCACCGACGCCGCCCAGGGCGAACGCTACGACGTGATCCTCGCCAACATCCTTGCCCAGCCCCTGAAGGACCTTGCCCCCGACATCCTTGCCCTGCTGGCCCCCGGCGGGTGCCTCGTCCTCTCCGGCCTGCTTGCCGTGCAAGCAGACGGCGTGGAAGCCGCCTACACCAGTCTCGGCATGCCCCCCGCACGCCGCCGCGTGGAAGGCGAATGGGCCGCCCTGATTTGGGAGTAGGGAAGAGAAGATTCAGAGAATTGAAAACGTACCGGGGAGGGGACCTTTTGCGGCAGCCGTTAGATGAGCGCGAAGCGCGAGTCTTACGGATGGCGACCGCAGAGCGTAAAAAGGTCTCCCTCCCCGGACCCCACTCTGCTGTCTTCATCCGTAATGCTCGAAGACTCGCATAACGGCTGAAGCTCCCCCCAAAACTTTTCAATTGGGTGGGGTAAGGGGGGCAGGAGAGTATCTATGCCGCCGCGCTTAACAAGCGATGCGGTTTTTTTTATTGGAGAAATCCCCCTTTCACAGGGGTGCAGGGGGCCATGCCCCCTGCCCGCCGGAGGCGTAAAAAAAGACACGCCCTGCTGCCCGAGGCATACAAAAAACGTTCATATACAGCGCCCGGAACGGAGCTGCGCCATCGGTTGCGGGGCATGCCCGATGAGGCTAGGGTGTCGGCCTATGCGAGGGAAACGGGAACGCCTGTTGCGCGAGATGTACGCGGTCATGCACGCCAGGCTGGGGCCAAGTGGCTGGTGGCCGGGCGAGACGCCGCTGGAAGTCTGCGTGGGCGCGGTGCTGACCCAGAATACCGCGTGGACCAACGTGACAAAGGCCATCCAGCGCCTGCGGGATGCGGGCGTGCTGGCCAGCGGTCAGGCGCTGCTGTCCCTGCCCGAGGCGGAACTGGCCGAACTGATCCGCCCGGCGGGGTTCTTTCGGCTGAAGGCGGTGCGGCTGCGCAACCTGCTGCGTTTCCTGGACGATGCCTGCGGCTTCGATTTCGGGGTGCTGGCCGGGCAGGAGCTTGACGATTTGCGCCCCCGCCTGCTCAAGGTGTCGGGCATCGGGCCGGAAACGGCGGATTCCGTATTGCTGTACGCCGTGGGCCTGCCCACCTTCGTGGTGGACGCCTACACCCGGCGCATCCTGCACCGGCACGCCATGGTGCCGGACGACATTCCCTACCACGAACTGCGCGACGTGTTCATGGACGTACTGGAACCGGACGTGCCCCTGTACAACGAATTCCACGCCCTTCTGGTGCGGGTTGCCGCGCAGTGGTGCCGCGCCCGCGCGCCGCGTTGCGCCGACTGCCCCCTGTGCACTTTTCTCGACGGCGGGGTGGCCTGAGCCATGAGTCCGTTCCGGCTTCCGTTCTTGCCGTTCCGGGCGGCTGCGGCCGGGACCGTACGGGGTGCCGGGCGTCCCGGCATGGCGGCGTGCGGCCTGTTGTGCCTTGCACTGGCGTTGGCCGGGGGGCTGGCCGCGTGGCCGGAGCCGCTGCTGGCCGCAACGTCCGGCTCCATCGGCAAGGCGGGACCGATCAGGCCAACTCCGGGCGACACGGACGATGACGATGCGCCCGCGCGTTCAGATGCGGCAGGCAAGGGGGCGAAGGGGACTCCGCAGCGCCAGGACGCGCGGGGCAAGGCCGCGCCCGTGGGGCAGCTGACCACGGAAGAAGACATCCGCAAGGCGCTGGAGGCCCAGCAGGTCCGCCTGCGCGCCCGGCAGGAGAGCATCACCAAGCTTTCGGTCCAGGAACGCGCCCTGAACACCGACCTGGCCATGGCCGAGGACCGCATTACCGCGCTGGAGGCCAAGGTGGCCCGGCAGGAGCAGGAACTTTCCCAACTGGAGGCCGCCGCCACCGACGTGCGCGCCGCCTACGAGCGGCTGGCCGCCGAGCGGTCCCGCACGGAAGCCTCGCTGTCCGGGCTGCTGCAACTGCTCTGGCCGCTGTACGTGCGCCAGAAGGGGGTGGGCGCGCGCGACCTGACCGACTGGCGCATGGCCGAGCGCGACTACGCCTGGACGCAGGAAATCTACAAGGTCATCGGCGAGCGCCAGCAGGAACTGCACGTTCAGGAAACCGCGATGGCAGAGGCCCTGACCCGGCGCGAGGCCCTGTCCGAACAGGTGCGCAGGCAGGTGGAGGCCCTGGGGGCGGACCGTTCGAAGCTGCTGGCGGACAAGCAGCGCTTCCGCCAGTCGTTGTCGTCGGTACGCCAGCAGCGCGAGGACGCCGAGGCGGAACTGGCCGACCTGTTCGAGATGATCCAGACCCTCAATGCCCGGCTGGAGCAGGCCCTGTCGCGCGGCGACATAGAGAAGCAGAAGGGCCGCCTGCCGTGGCCCGCCAAGGGCAGGGTGGTGCGCCGCTACGCGCCCGAGGCCAAGCCCCCCGTGCGCGGGCTGGGCCTTTCGGTGGGGCAGGGCGAGCCGGTGCGCGCCGTGGCCTATGGCCGCGTGGTGCACAACGACACCATGCGCGGGTTCGGACGCGTCGTCATTCTGATGCACGGGCAGGCATACTACACGCTGTACGCCTTCCTGGCCGACAGCCCGTTGCGGCTGGGGCAGGAGGTGGGCGGCGGCCAGCAGGTGGGCACCGCCGGGTTCTATCCGGACGCCAATGGCCCCGGAGTCTATTTCGAATTGCGTTTTCACCAAAAAGCCATTAACCCTGATGCGTGGCTTCTTTCAGCAAATTAGCCTCTTTTCAGGCTTTCGGAGGTTTCATTATGCGTGTGACGCTGTGGACGGCCACGCTGCTCATTCTTGGCGTGCTCGCCATTTCCGGCGGGGCGGCCTTGGTGCCCGACACCGTCGGTGCGGCGAGTGACGAGGGCAAATACGACTCGCTGAAGCGCTTCAGCCAGGTGCTCGACCTGGTGGAGCGCTATTACGTGCGCGACGTGCCCCGCAAGGATCTGATCAACGGTGCCGTCAAGGGCTTGCTGCAAGGGCTGGACCCCCATTCGACGTTCCTGTCGGTGGAGGAATTCAAGGAGATGCAGGAAAGCACCTCTGGCGAATTCTTCGGCATCGGCATCGAAATTTCCAGCGAGAACGGCCAACTCATCGTCGTTGCCCCCATCGAGGATACCCCCGCCCACAAGGCGGGCCTGAAGAGCGGCGACATCATTCTTGCCGTGGACGGCGTGCCCACCCAGGACATGACCACCCAGGAAGCGGTCAGCCGCATCCGTGGCGCCAAGGGCACCGAGGTGGAACTGTCCATCCTGCACCGCGACGCCAAGGCCCCCGAAGTGGTGCGCCTGGTGCGCGACGCCATCCCGCTCATCAGCGTCAAGTCCAAGATGCTCGAGGACGGCTACCACTGGGTGCGCCTGACCCGCTTCAGCGAACGCACCACCGGCGAACTGGTGGACGCGCTGAAGGAAGCGGGCAAGAAGGGCATGAAGGGCATCATCCTCGACCTGCGCAACAACCCCGGCGGGTTGCTGGACCAGGCCGTGAGCGTGTCCGACACCTTCCTCAAGGACGGGGTCATCGTGTCCATTCGGGGCCGCATGGAAGACGCCAGCCGCGAATACCGCGCCAAGGCCCAACCCGGCGACGTGTCCGTACCCATGGTGGTGCTGGTCAACGCCGGTTCCGCCTCGGCCTCGGAAATCGTGGCCGGTGCCCTGCGCGACCACAACCGCGCGCTGATCCTGGGCGAACGCACCTTCGGCAAGGGCTCGGTGCAGAACGTCATTCCGCTATCCGACGGCGCGGGACTGAAGCTGACCGTGGCCCTGTACTACACGCCCAATGGCCGCTCCATCCAGGCGGAAGGCGTCGAGCCCGACTTCGAGGTGCCTTTCGAACTGCCGCGTGAAGAAGAAAAGGCCCACCGCCTGAACATGGTGCGCGAAAAGGACCTGAATCGTCACCTCGAAAACGGTTCGTCGGGCAAGGACGCACGTCCTTCCGCGCGGGCAGACGACGTGAAGCAGGCCCTGGAAAAGGACAACCAGCTGCGCATGGCGTTGCAGTTCGTCAAGCGTCTGCCCCGCCTCAAGGATATCCAGTAGGCGGGCCGCCGCGCAGGCGGCGGGCTGCCGATGATGCCGTAACGCTACACGATGAAAACCGGGGGCGCGGGAGACCGCGCCCCTGTCATGTCAGGACATGTCATATCGCGGCCGGGGCGGTTGCCCCCGGCGGATACTGCCGGACAAGTACTCCCGGACGGTTGCCCCGCAACGGTTGTCACGGACGGCACGGCATGGCCACGGCATGGAGCAGGAGAGTGCATGGCAGGGGAGAAGAACCCCGGAAAGAAGGCCCCCCGCAAGGACGACGCCAAGGGGGGCGCGGGCCGCAAGCCCGCCCCATCGGGCAAATCGGGCAAGCCGTCGGGTGCATCCGGAACACGGCGTTCCGGCGGCAAGCGCGGCAAGCCCACCCTGACGCCGCTGGTGGCGCGGGCCGTGCTGGCCATCTGCGTGGCTGCCACGCTGCTGGTGATGCTGTTGTTCGTGTTCGGCTCGCCCATGAAACACTTCACGGACAGCGGCGCGCGCAAGCCCGCCGTGGCCGAGAAAAGCGACAAGAAACCGCAAACCCCGCAGTCGGGCCAGAAGCCGCAGAAGGGCGAGCCGAAACGCGGCGAGCAGGCAGAATTGCCCCAGCTTCCCCAATTTCCCCAACTGCCCCAGCTTCCGCAGACCCCGGTGGGCGATGCGCCAAACGGCGAGGTTTCGACCGATGGCGCAAAGGGGGACGCGGCGGGCACTGCCGGGGCCGATGCACCGCAGCCTGCCCAGCCCGAACGCGCGGCCAACGGCAAGCCCATTCCCGCCGAGGCGCGCGAGGCGGACGGCGAAGTCCGCCAGCCCGTGACCCCCGGCAACCTGCCCTACGAGGAAACCCTGGACGCCCCCGTGGAGGCGGGCGTGAAGCAGGTGGACTACGCCCTGGTCCAGACCGTGACCCGCCTTGGGCTTGGCCGCGACCGGCTGCGTCTGGCCTCCATAGAGAACCGCCAGGCCAAGGGCCAGACCTTCCACTTCCAGCGCATGGAAATGCGCCTGGATGGCGCGCCCGACCGCTTCGTGCAGACCCTGAAGGAAACGCTGGCCGCCTGGTCCGATACCGCCAACGTCGAGCAGCGGGCCGACGACCTGCTCATCGTCACCGTGGACGGCCTTCCCACCCACGAAATTTCGCTGCTGCTCTACGAGGGGACACCGCCCCCCGTTGTGGTGGCGCCGGGCGGGGCGCGCCTGGCCATCGTCATCGACGACATCGGTGAAAGCATGTCCTCCGTGCGCGACCTGGCCGCGCTGGACTATCCGGTGACCTTCTCCGTCTGGCCGCGCAGCACCCACGCCCGCGAGGCGGCGGAGGTTGCCCACAGGGCCGGGCGCGAGGTGATGATTCACCTGCCCATGGAGCCGGTACGCTACCCGCAGGTAAAGCCCGGCCCCGGCGCCATCCTGTCCGGCCAGCAACCGCAGGAAATGGCCGCGCTGGTGCGCGATGCAGTGCGCCGCGTGCCGTACGCCGTGGGGCTGAACAACCACATGGGCTCGCGCGCCACCCAGAACGCGGCGGCCATGCGCACCGTGTGCGAGGCGCTTGACGGCACGGGGCTGTTCGTGCTCGACAGCATGACGCACCAGAATTCGAAACTGTACTTCGAGGCGAAGCGCGCGGGACTGCCCGCCTACAAGCGGAACGTGTTCCTCGACGTCATCGCCGACAAGCGCAACATCATGTTCCAGTTGGACAAGGCGGCCCGCATCGCGCAGGCCGAGGGGCAGGCCATCGCCATTGGCCATCCCCTGCCGGAAACCGTGGCCGCCCTGAAGGAGTGGGCGCGGACGCGGGATCGCAGTGTTAGCATTGTGACCGTCCGGCAGCTTTCCCACTAGGCGGTGCAGCCACAAGGTGTCTTTTGCCCTCTGCCTGCGTCAGAACGCCTTTTTATTCCGGTCGAGTACGATAAGAGTACTCGTTGCGGTCGCCATCCGTAAGGCTCGCAAGCTCGCCAACGGCTGCCGCACTTCCTCCATAAAACGGCGTTCTTCCTTGGCAGAGAACAAAATACCCTCTTATGCCAGCACCGCCTGAAGAGACCGCGCGCGGCGCGTCCTCCTTGCCGGAGAACGAAATTGCCGCGGCGTGACGGGTGCGTGTTGCATGTGCAGGAAGCCGTATGTGAGTGATGCGGCGTTCAGTGCAGCCACGCACCTGATGGCATGTCCCCTGTACGGGCGCGGGTGAACTGTTCCGTTGCCGCCCGCGCCGCAACCGCAACCCTTGCAGTATCCGGAGGAAATGAATGGCCGAGCGCACCTTTTCGATCATCAAGCCCGACGCCGTGGAACGCAACCTGTCCGGCGCGATCCTGAAGATGATTCAGGACAGCGGGCTGAAGGTCGTCGCCATGAAGATGATCCACCTCACCCGCAGCCAGGCCGAAGGCTTCTACGCCGTGCACCGCGAGCGTCCCTTCTTCGACAGCCTGGTCACCTACATGTGCTCCGGCCCGGTGGTCTGCTCCGTGCTGGAAGGCGACAACGCCATCCAGCGTTACCGCGACCTGATGGGCGCCACCAACCCGGCCAACGCGGCCGAAGGCACCATCCGCAAGACCTACGCCGTCAGCATAGAGGCCAATTCCGTGCACGGTTCCGACGCGCCCGAAACGGCTGCGTACGAAATCGCGTACTTCTTCAACGCTCTGGAGATGGTAGGGTAGCACAATGAGCACTGGGGGCACCGTTCTCGGCTGCATCGGCTGCGGCAACATGGGGTCCGCCATCCTGCGCGGTCTTTCGGGCCGTCAGGGGCTTTCCCTGCTGGGGTACAATCCCACGCCCGCCAAGGTGCTTGCGCTGGCAGATGTCGGCGTGCGCGCCATGCCCGATGCCGCCGCGCTGGCCGCACAGGCCGACGTGGTGCTGCTGGGGGTGAAGCCGTACCTGGTGCCCGACGTGCTGCGCGCCATCGCGCCGTCGCTCACGCCGGACAAGGTGGTGGTGTCCATCGCCTCCGGCGTGTCCATCGCAGCCATGAAGGCTGCCATTGCGGAAGCGGGCGGCCCCGAATGCCCGGTGGTGCGCGTCATGCCCAACACCCCCGCCATGGTGGGCAAGGGCGTGTACGCGCTGTGCTTCGAAGACCCGGCACTGGATGCGCCCCGGCGCGATCTGGTGCGCGGGCTGTTCGAAGCCATAGGCACCGCCATCGTGCTGCCCGAGTCCAAGTTCACCGCCTTCACGGCGGTGGTGGGCTGCGGCCCTGCCTATGTCTTCTACTTCATGGAGGCGGTGACCGAGGTGGCCGTGACGCTGGGCTTCACCCGGCAGGACGCCACGGAACTGGTCAAGGGCCTGTTCTCCGGCTCGGTGGCCCTGGCGGAGCAGTCCGGCACGCACCTTTCGGTGCTGCGCGAACAGGTCTGCTCGCCCGCGGGCAACACCATTGCCGCCATGAACCAACTGGACCGCGAGGCCGTGCGGGGCCGCATCATGGATGCGGTGCTGGCGGCCTACACACGCGGGCTGGAAATGGAGAAGTAAGCGGGGCATCTCGCGCTTCCCCAGACCTTCCGGCTTTCCCCGGCCTTGTGCTGTGGAAGGACCATGGAACGCACGATCCCCCGTCGCATCAACGCGGCGGGGGATTTCTGCGTTTGGAGAATGGCGTGGCGGGGCCTGATGGCAGGCGCTCCGCCCCTACAGGAACAGGTCGGCGTCGGTGGGCGTGCGGTCCCACTGGACCTTGCCGCGCGATTTCTTGTACTTGCGCAGCAGCACGTACAGTGCGCCCGCGCCGCCGTGGGCGGGCTGGGCCGTGCAGAAGGCCAGAACCACCCGCTTGAACGGGTCGTGCGTCAACCAGGCCTGCACCTTTTCGCGCAGCACGCCCATGCCGTCGGGAGAGTTCCTGCCCCGGCCCGGTATGACCAGCACGGTGCGCATGCCCTTGTGGTAGGCCGCGCGCATGAAGCCGATCATGGCTTCGTAGGCTTGCAGGGCGTTCATGCCGTGCAGGTCCAGGTGACCTTCCGGGCTGTACTGCCCGGCGCGCAGCTTGCCCACGGTCAGCGCATCCAGCCCCACCACGTGCCCTTCCAGGTATTCGTCGGTGAATTCCAGCGCAAACTCCACCACGCCATCCATGAAATCCTGCAGCGGGTGCCCCACGGCGGGCGCGGCGGCTTCGCGCGGGGCGGTTTCCGGCGGCACCTCGCGCCCCTTGCCCGCCAGTGTGCGCACGCCGGACATGGCCTTGCTGAACAGGTTGTCCTCATCAGGTGGCGGGGTGTGGTCGTGGTCGGCCACGGCCTGCCGCGACCGCAGGCGTACCGCCTCCTTGCGTTCAGAGGCGGTGACGGGCACGGCATCGGGCTTGCCGGTGGGGGCCGTGGCAGAAGCGGCTGGCGAAGGGGCGTCAGGATGCTTTTCGGCGGGAGGCGGCCCGGAACTCTCAGGCGCATCAGCCGCCTGCTCCAGCAGCCGCCGGAACCCCGGCTGATCCTGCAACGCAAAGCCGTTGCGGCCCGCGTCGGCGTCCAGCCGGGCAGCCGTGCCGGGGGCCAGTTTGTCACGCTCTGCGGCGCGCACCGTGGATGCGGGCGCGGCGGGCCGGACGTTCTGACTGCCATCGGTGCGGGGGGACGTCGGTGTGTTGGCGACGGGAGGAGGTGCGGGCGCCTCCTGCACTGCCGCCTCCTGCACTGCCGCAACAGGGGCAGGCTTCTGGTTCGCATGGCCTTGCGGCGTGCCCTTTGCGGGCTTTTTCGGCGCGTCCAGCCGCTGCACGGTGCCCATGGCGAACAGAAACGCCTCTGCGTCCTCGGAAGAGAGGGGTTCGTCCGGTTGCGTGAGGCCCCCGCCGTGGCGTGCCCCGGCCTTGGGTGCGGAAGGCGCGGGTTTGGCGGCGGGCCTGGGCGCGCGGGCGTCGCGAAAGGCGCGTTTGTTCAGCGAGCGGAAGGGGTTGGCGCTGTCGAAATCGTCGTCAGGGGTATCGGCCATGGGGCGTCTCCGGGATATGTGGGCGGGGCGGCCAGGGCGCGCCTGGGTGGTGAGGGGGCGTGCCGCCGGTCCCGCAGGAATACGGGGTGGTGTCAGGTGGGGGATTCTCCGTGCGGGGCGGGGTAGTGTCAAGGCCCGCTGTGTTGGCGACGGACTCCGGCCCGGTTACACGCTGTTACACGCGCGCAAACGACCGTGCATTGTCCACGGCCGGCCGGATGTGGTAGGCATCGGCACAACGGAGGTTCATCATGACCATAACGCATTCCCCGCGCCGTGGCGCGCGCATTCTTCCTGTTCTCGTACTGCTGCTGGCATGTTCCGCCCTGCTTGTCGGGTGCGGCGCGCGTTCGTCGTTCTTTGGCGGGCCAGACCCCTTCGGCGAGGAGACCGTGTTCGGCCAGGGACGGAACAAGGCCGTGCTGATCAACGTCAACGGCGTCATCGACAACCGCGCCAAGTCCGGCCTGTTCCGCGAACGGCCCGGCATGGTGCAGGAGGTCGTGGCGCAACTGCGCCTGGCCGCCGAAGACCCGGACGTGAAGGCCGTCATCGTGGCCATCGACAGCCCCGGCGGCGGCGTCACCGCCAGCGACGTGCTGTACCACGAACTGATGCGCCACCGCGAGCGCACCGGCCAGAAAGTCGTCGCGCTGATGCTGGATACCGCCGCCTCCGGCGGCTACTACACCGCGCTTGCCGCCGACCGTATCGTGGCGCATCCCTCCACGGTCACCGGCAGTATCGGCGTCATCTTCCTGCGGCCCGAGGTGGCCGGACTCATGGACAAGATCGGCGTGCGCGCCGTGGTCACCAAATCCGGCGACCACAAGGACATGGGGTCGCCCTTCCGCGAAGGTACCGACGAGGAACGCGCCCTGTTCCAGTCCATGATTGCCGACATGAATGGCCGCTTTCAGGGCCTTGTGCGCGAACGCAGGCCCGCCAGCCACGGGCACGAAGCCGCGTTCGCCGATGCGCGCATCCTCACCGCCCGCCAGGCCCAGGCCGCCGGACTGGTGGACCGCATCGGCTACTTCGAGGACGCCCTGGCCGAAGCCGCCAGCCTGACCGGCACCGGCGACCTGCGCGTGGTCACCTATCGCCGCGATCCCCTGCCCGGCGCCACCGAATACGCCACCGCCACCACCCCCGCCGGGTCCGGCCGCATGGCGCTCATCGACCTGGGCCTGCCTGGCATGGAGGCCGCCTCGCGCGCCGGGTTCCATTACCTGTGGCTGCCCGAGGCCGGGATGTAGGAACAGCCAAAGGGAATAATCGGGGGAAGGGAGAGAACTTTGCGCTTTGCGGTCGCCATCCGTAAGGCTCGCAGGCTCGCCTAACGGCTGCCGCAAAGTTCTCTCCCTTCCCCCGAACCCCCATCCCTCTCTCAAAACTTTTCAATTGGGGGGATACGTTAATAAGGCACCCCCCGTCATGATGGCATGGCGGGGGGGGGGTTCTTTAACCGTATTTGCGCAACTACGCCTGCGGCGCGTCCGCTTCCACCAGCGCATCCACGATGGTGCGCAGCACGGTGGCGGCGGGGCGGTCGGGGTGCGAGGCGATGTAGATGTTGCCTTCATCCCCGGCGCGGACGATTTCCGGGTCCAGCGGCACCGCGCCCAGGAAGGGCACGTTCATTTCCTTGGCCAGGCGTTCGCCGCCGCCCTGCCCGAACAGCGATTCCACGTTGCCGCACTTGGAACAGACGATGCCGCTCATGTTCTCGATGACGCCCAGCACCGGCACGTTCAGGTCTTCGCAGAAGCCCAGCGAGCGGCGCACGTCGTCAACGGCCACGGCCTGCGGCGTGGTGACGATGAGCGCGCGGGCGGCATCGCCCAGCAGTTGCAGCACGGACAGCGGTTCATCGCCGGTGCCGGGGGGGCAGTCCACCACCAGAAAGTCCAGCTCGCCCCAGGCCACGTCGGACAGCAACTGCTTGATGAAGCCCATCTTCACCGGGCCGCGCCAGATAACCGCCTGACGGGCATCGGGCAGAAAGAAGCCCAGCGACATGACGGAAAGCGTAACGCCCTCGCGCCACTGCACGGGCTGGATGGTGTCGCCGTCCACGTCGGCGTGCGCCGCGTCCAGCTTCAGCAGGCGGGGGATGGACGGGCCGTGCACGTCCACGTCCAGCAGGCCCACGCGCTTGCCCGCAAGGGCAAGGCCGGCGGCAATGTTGGCGGCGGTGGAGCTTTTGCCCACGCCGCCCTTGCCGGACATGACCACGATGGTGTTGCGGATGTGCGACAGGGTGGTCTGCAAGCGGGCCTCATCGGCCTGCTGTTCCGGGGTGGGGCCGCCGCATCCGCCCCCGCAGCCGGAGCTTGCGGCAGGACCAGATGGGGCGGACGAGGCCGACGAGGGACAGTCCCCGGGATTTCCGGCGGAGCCGCAACCGGCCGCGCTGGGGCAGCCCTGACAGGAAGAAGAATCGCTCATGGGGTGTTGCCTCCGGCAATGGCATACCCCCGGAACCGTCCGGGCACGAACTGCGTGCCGGACGGGCCGGGGGGTGAATTCGACGTCGGTACGGGATGCTGCCCGACGTATGCAACTGTAACCACGCGCCCGTCATGTCGCAAGCCCGTGGCCGGAAATGACGGCGCGCAACCGGGCGAATGCTGGCGGGCCGCCAGTCCGTCCTGCCTAGTCGCGCTTGGCGGCTCGCGCCGTGCGCAGCCAGTCGTACCAGCCTTCCAGCCCTTCGCCACTGCGGCAGGACATGGGGAAGATGGTCAGCTCCTTGTTCAGGTGCGTGGCGAAGCGCTTGGCCCGCTCCACGTCAAAGTCCACGTAGGGCAGCAGGTCCACCTTGTTCAGCAGCATGACCTTGGAAAGATTGAACAGCAGCGGATACTTTTCGGGCTTGTCGTCGCCCTCGGTCACGCTGAGCAGGGCCACCTTGTGGTCTTCGCCGCAGTCGAACTCCACCGGGCAGACCAGGTTGCCCACGTTCTCGATGAACAGGATGTCGATGTCCGCGAGGTCGAAGTTGGACAACGCCTCGAGGATCATGTTGCTGTCCAGGTGGCAGCCGCCGTCGGTGTTGATCTGCACGGCCTTGGCCCCGGTGGCGGCCACGCGGCGGGCGTCGTTGTCGGTTTGCAGGTCGCCCTCGATGACCGCCATGCGGAATTCGCCGCGCAGGTCGGTCAGGGTGCGTTCGAGCACGGAGGTCTTGCCCGCGCCGGGCGAACTGATCATGTTCAGGACCAGAATGCCGTGCCGGGCGAACAGGCCTTTCAGTTGCACGGCCATCTTGTCGTTGGCTTCCAGCACGTTCCTGACTACGGGTATTTCCACGCTAGCCCCCTATTCGGCTTCGATGTGTTCGACGTACAGTTCGCGCCCGGCCAGCACGTGGTGCCCGGCTTCCTCGCCGCAGGCGGGGCAGGGCGCGAACAGCAGTTCCCTGCCCTGCGGCTCGAACTCCTTGCCGCAGCCGCCGCACAGCAGCTTCACCGGCCCTCTGGCCAGTTCCAGCCTGGCTCCCTCGAAGTCGGTGCCGATGGTCATGGCCTCGAAGGCGAATTCCATGGCCTCGGGGACGAGGTTGGCCAGCGCGCCGTAGCGCACGCGGACAAGCAGCAGCCGGGTGGCGGAGTGCTTGGCCAGCTCTTCCTGAACGATGGAAATGACGCTGGACGCGACGGACATTTCATGCATCCGGCATGGATAAAGGAAAAGCCACGGCGCGTCCAGTTGAGGGAAGCGGCACGGGGCGTGGCATGATCTGCCGCAGGGTGCCCGGCCCCGTCCTGGCGGCATCGGTTTCGCCATGTCATGCGGACAGTGGGCCAAAGGGGCCAAAGGGGTGGAACGGATGCGGCAACGAACACGGCAGGCGCGCTGCCGCCATCGTCCCGTACGTCTCGGCCCGTTTGCAACGCCCGCGAAAAAGGGTACATCTGAGCCCGGCGCGCCCGCGCCATGCGGCGTGCCGTGCCGCCACAGGAGCAGATATGGAGACCGGCATCTTCAAGGGCGTCTATTCCAGCGTCGAGCCCCGCCAGGCAGGCAGGCCCGGCGGCGGCGTACCGGGGCGCAACGTTGCGCGCAAGCGCTACTGGTTCGTGTGGGAACACGACGCGGGCGGGTACGTGGTGCAGCCCCTGTCGGCCAGCATGGAACCCACGGGCGAGCGCCGTGCCGTCAGCTCGGCGGAACTTGTACGCGGCTACGCCTTCGAGCCGGACATCCTTGCCGTGCCGATCAGGACCGCCCCCATGGGCCCCGCCTACGGAGAACGCGAGGACGCGGGCCGATCAGCGGCTTCCGGCAAGGCTGCGCCAGGCGGGGCGGATTCGGCCAGCCCGGCCAGCCAGCCCAGCCCCGTCAGGCACGGCGGTCAGGCCTCCGGCATGGCCGCCGGACGAGATGCCGTCCGTCGTTCCGGCGATATCGCCGGGCACGAGGTGGGCGCGCAGACTGAACGTTCGTTGCGGGCCGACTTCGCCACCGCGCTGGCCCAGCTGCGGCGCGGCGACCGCGACCGCGCCGTGCGCGCGCTGGAACGGCTGGCCGAGGTTCCCGGCGAATTCGTGCCCGCGCATCGCCACATGTTCACCGATTTCGGCATCAACCTGCGCAAGAGCAAGCTGCCGCGCATCGCCATCCGGCATCATCTGCGCGCGCTGGATCTTTCGCCGGACGACAGCCACGTGCATTTCAACATCGCCCGTGCATACTACGACATGGGCGACATGGACCGGGCGGAACGGCACCTGCGCGCATCGCTGGACCTGACGCCCGACCTCGAGCCCTCGCGCCGCTTTCTCGACTTTGTGCTGGAACGGAAGGCAGGCGCCGCCAACGTTGATGGGGCGGCCCGCAAGGCTGCCCGGTAAGGAGACTTTCGCGAGATGAACAAAACCATCGCCATGCTGATACCCACCGTCGTGCTGTTCGCCATGGCGCTCATCCTGTTCAACCATTTCGGTTCCGGCGACGACAAGTCCGCCCCGGTGGAAGGCCCCTCCGTTCAGGCGCCGATGCAAGCCCCCGCGCAGGGCCAGCCCGCCCAATCCGCTCAGCCGGGTCAGCCGGGTCAGTCCGGCATGCCCTACTTCGAGCAGGGCGGGCAGGGCGCCCTGGCCCCCGGCCAGCCCGGCGGCATGATGACCGAGACCCCGGCGGGCATGGTTTCTCCCGGCGAGGGCGAGCCCGCCACCATCCCGACCGGTTCTCCCGGTTCTGCCGCGTCCGGCGAGCCGCGCACGGCGCTGGGCCGCATGGCCTCCAAGTCCGGTGCCGACCTTGCCACCCCGCTGGAAGGCAAGAAGAAGGAGCCGGTCAAGGGCACCGACAAGGGCACCGACAAGGCCGCCCCCGCCAGGCAGGCAGAGAAGGCAGCTTCGGCCCCGGCCAAGGGCGACAAGGCTGAAAAGGCCGCTCCCGCCGCCAAGCCGCAGGCTGCCGCTCCCGCCGTACAGGCAGCCCCGGCCAAGACCGCTGCCGCCCCGGCAACACCGCAGACGGCCAAGGGCGACCATGCCATCACCTCGGCCACCATCAAGTTCTCCGGCAGCACGGCCATCCTGCATCTGCAAGGCGATGCGCCCATCCAGTACAAGTACATCGTGCTGCCCAACCCCGACCGGCTGGCCCTGGACCTGGTTGGCGCCTGGTCGGTGTCCGCGCCTGCGGTGCCTTCCAACCGGGTCATCGAAAAGGTGCGCGTGGGCCGCTACGGCGAGAACACCCGCATCGTGCTGGACCTGAAGGCCGCGCCCACCAAGCATGAAGTGGTGAAGAGCGGGGATAAGGGCATAGAGGTCCGCGTCCAATAACCCCCGGTGCACTTGCCCTGATCGCCCGATTTGGAAACAGCCCTTAACTGGGTTCTCCCTTTGCAAACGCAAAAAGCGGGATGGCATGCGCCATCCCGCTTTTTTTCATGTCCGCCTTCCGGAAGGGCGCGGCGTGCGGCCCGAAGGGGCTATTCCACGTCGAATCCGGCCTTGCGGATGGCGGCCTTCACGGCATCCATGTCCACCGGGGCCGATTCGGTCCACTCGGCCTCGCCCTTTTCCAGGCTGACGTCCACGTCCTTGACGCCGGAAACCCCGGCAACGGCCTTGGTTACGGACATCTTGCAGTGATCGCACGACATTCCCTTCACGGTAACGCTGGGCATGGTCTGTCTCCTTGGCTTGAGGGGGCATGAACGGTGCGCGCACCCTTGCCTTGCGGCGGGCACGGGATTACTTCAATGAGAACGCCTTTCAAAACATAGGCTCCGGGGTGCGGTTTGGCAACAGGCCGCCGTGGTCCGGGGCCGTCGTTTCGGTCGGTGCCGGGCAGCAACACCCTTGTCTGTTGCTGTTTGTCGCGTGCCACCGATCGCAGGAGCCCGCATGTCCACGCCCAATGAATGGCCCGAAGAATTGCCCAAGGAATTACCAGACGAATTGTCCGGCATTCCGCAACAGCCCGCCGCTTCATCCGGAATCGTCGCCTCTCCGGGCGGCGTCTCTGCGGCTTCGGGTGCCGCCCCCGTTCCGGCCGGGGCTGCATCCCCCGACCTGTCCCGGCAGATACTGCCCGTACGCGGCATGACCTGCGCGGTGTGCGCGGGACGCATAGAGCGCATGGTGGGGCAGATGGACGGGGTGTCGCGCATCAGCGTGAACCTGGCCACGGAGACCATGGACGTGGCGTGGAACCCCGCCGCCCTGCATCTGGACGACATTGCCGAGCGGGTGAAGGACCTGGGCTTCGAGGCGGTGCTGCCCGACCCCGCGTTGTCCACTGCCGCAGGCGATGGCCTGTTGCGCTACGCCGTGCGCGGCATGCATTGCGCGGCATGCTCCGCGCGCATCGAGCGCGCTGTGGGGCAGATGGAGGGCGTGGCCGCCGTAACCGTCAGCCTGGCCACGGAAACTGCGCAGGTCACCCCCACCCCTGGCCTTGCCCCGGATGCGGTGGATGCCTTGGCCGCCGCCATTCCCGCGCGCATCGCGGAACTGGGGTTCGAGGCGGAACGCATCCTGCCCCGGCAGGATGCAGGTGCCGCCCTGTGGGAGTCCCAGCGCGAGGAAGCCTCCGCACGTCTTGCCCGCATGCGCGGCAAGCTGGCGCGCGAGTTCGCCTTCACCATCCCGCTGCTGGTGCTGTCCATGGGGCACATGGCGGGCCTGCCCCTGCCCGCCTGGCTCGATCCACACCACGCGCCGCTGGCCTTCGCGCTGGCGCAGCTGCTGCTGACGCTGCCGGTGATGTGGTTCGGGCGCGATTTCTACCGCATCGGCTTCGGCAATCTGGCCCGCCGTGCTCCCAACATGGATTCGCTGGTGGCCGTGGGCACGGGCGCGGCCTTTGCGTACAGCCTGTGGAACACCGTGGAGATCGGCCTTGGGGTGGAGGTGGCCCGGCGGGTCATGGACCTGTACTACGAGTCGGCTGCGGTGCTCATCGCGCTGGTGTCGCTGGGCAAGTACTTCGAGTTGCGCTCGCGCACCCGCACGTCCGAGGCCATCAAGGCCCTGATGGAGCTGGCGCCGGATACCGCCCTGCGCATGGAAAGCGGTGAGGCCCGCGAGGTGCCCGTGGCGTCCGTGCATGCCGGTGACCGGCTGCTGGTGCGGCCCGGCGCGCGCATTGCCGTGGACGGCGTGGTCGAGGAGGGAACCAGCAGCGTGGACGAGGCCATGCTGACCGGCGAAAGCCTGCCCGTGACCAAGAACCCCGGCGACCCGGTGGCGGGCGGCACCATCAACCGGCACGGCTCGTTCGTCATGCGGGCGGAACGGGTGGGCGCGGACACGGTGCTGGCCCGGATCATCCGGCTGGTGCAGGACGCCCAGGGGTCGAAAGCCCCCATCGCCAACCTGGCCGACCGGGTGAGCCTGTGGTTCGTCCCGGCGGTAATGGCGCTGGCGGTGCTGGCCGGTGTGGCGTGGTATGTCGCCGGTGCGGAATTCACGTTTGCCCTGCGCATCTTTGTGGCGGTGATGGTCATTGCCTGCCCGTGCGCCATGGGGTTGGCCACGCCCACGTCCATCATGGTGGGCACCGGGCGCGGCGCGCAGCTTGGCGTGCTGATCAAGAGCGGAGAGGCGCTGGAACAGGCCGGGCGGCTTACCGCGCTGGTGTTCGACAAGACCGGCACGCTGACCGTGGGCAGCCCGCGCCTGACAGACGTGGTGGTGCTGACAGAAGCGGCGGTGTCGGGCGCGGACGGGGAGGCCACACCGGCCCCCGGCGGTGCACCCGGTGACAAGGTGGACGACGGGGTGGACGACGGGGCGGGCGACGAATCCGTACTGGTGCGCCTTGCCGCCTCGCTGGAAGCGCTGTCCGAGCACCCGCTGGCTGAGGCCGTGGCAGCCGGAGCCACGGAGCGCGGCCTTGCCACGTGGCCGGTGCAGGACTTTCTGGCCGTGCCCGGCAAGGGCGTGCGGGGGCGGGTGGCGACGGCTGATGGTTCCCCGCATACCGTCGCCATCGGCAACCGGGCCTTCATGGCGGCGGAAGACGTGGCCGGGCATGATGCCCCGCACGTCACCGGCCAGGCCGATATGCTGGCCGAACAGGGCCGCACCCCGCTGTACATGGCCGTGGATGGCCGCATGGCCGCCCTGTTGGGCGTGGCCGACCCGCTGAAACCGGAGGCCCCGGCGGTTGTCCGCCGCCTGCGCCGCATGGGCGTGCGCGTGGTGATGCTAACCGGCGACAACCGTCGTACCGCCCTGGCCGTGGCCCGGCAGGCAGGCATCGACGACGTGCGGGCCGAAGTGCTGCCCGACCAGAAGGAGCAGGCCGTCAGCGCGTTGCAGGCCGAGGGGTACGTGGTGGGCATGGTGGGCGACGGCATCAACGATGCCCCGGCCCTGGCCCGCGCCCACGTGGGCATCGCCATGGGCACCGGCATCGACGTGGCGGTGGAGGCGGGCGACATCGTGCTGCTGCGCGGCGGGCTGGACGGGGTGCTTACGGCCCTTGCCCTCAGCCGGGCCACGGTACGCAACATCCGCCAGAACCTCTTCTGGGCCTTCGGCTACAACGTGTTGGGCATTCCCGTGGCAGCGGGGCTGCTGCACGCCTTTGGCGGGCCCACCCTGTCGCCCATGATCGCGGGCGGAGCCATGGCCCTTTCGTCGGTTTCCGTGGTCAGCAACGCGTTGCGGTTGCGTTTCTTCACGACGGATAACGGGCCGGAAGGTGGACAGGATGCCAGCCCGAAGGCCGGGTCGGAAAAGGACGCATAGCCGCCACGCCGTGGGGGATAACGCAAGGGGCGCCGGATCGTGATGATCCGGCGCCCCTTGCCGTTCCGTCCCAGGGTCCGACTGGCCGGTTTCGCCTGTTTCGGCTTCGCGGTTTCGACTGTCCGCATGTGCGGGTGCGTCAGCGGCGGGCCGAACCCGCAACGGCCTAGTATTCCTTGATGTACTCGTCCAGGCTGTCGGCGGTGCAGTTGCGGCTTACCCAGTAGGCGGCGGCCCAGACCATCAGCGCGGTGGCCTGGGTGTCGTCCAGGCGTTTCAGCTTGGCTTCCAGGCTGGCCTTGCTGGCCCCGTGCTTGGTGTGCACCATGCCCACGTCGCAGGCGTCCATGACCCGCAACAGCAGGTAGGACAGCCGGGTGTGGTCGGGCAACAGGCGCAGGTCGCGGTGGGCCTCGATGATGGTCTTGAGTTCCGGGCCGGAAAAGATGCCCTTGATGGCGGAAATGGCGCGGAAAAAGGTATCCACGGCCCACGGCAGGATGAATTCCGCACCGGCGCTCTTGGTGCGGAAATAGTCCTTGAGCCAGCGTTCCTGGTCCGAAGATATTCTGGCGGCAACCTGAGGCATGTTCGCCCTCCCTGCTCGGGGTGCGGCTGTCGTCCTGCGGGGCGGTGACGGCGGCGGGGTACGACGTGCTCCACCCGTGCGTCTCCGTTCCGGCGGGCCGGGCCGCATGGCCTGCATGCGCGCCACACGGGCGCAACGCAATTGCCAAGCATGCCCCGTGCACACCGGTCTCACGGGCACGTTAGGTCAGAGTGAAAAAAAGCTCAAGAAAAAATCTAGAAATGGGCACGCGTGGTTACGCGCATGCGGCAGCGCACAGGGTTGTGCGTAGTCGCACGGCGGGGCGAACCATGGGGAGGGAAGGGGCGAATGCGTTGTGGCACAGGGGTGAAAGCGCCTGCTGCCGTGCGCGGACGCGGCTGCGACAACGGATGCGCGCGGGGCACGGCTACAGGTACACGTCGCCTTCCAGCACAGTGCCGTGCGGAATGACGGCCTGCATGCACGAGGGATTGCGCACCGCTACCCGCCCACGCACGGTGATATCGCCGCCGAACAGCACGTCGCCGTGCACGGACAGCGCATCGCAGTGCAGCAGCGATGGCGCCCCGTGCGGAAAGCGGGCCATCAGGCGATCCCACGTGCCGTAGTGCGCGCCATCCAGTTCCACCAGCACGTTGGGGGTGGTGCAGGCGGGGTTGGGAAGTACGCGGCCATCGGGTTCCAGCAGGGTGCGGTCGGACCACAGCACCAGAAGGTCGCTGCACCGCTTCACCGGCAGGAACCGTTCGCGCCGGGTAACGATGGCCCGGGCCCTGGGGAACAGCGAAATGGCCGCGCCCATGGCCGTTTCCACCTGCCAGACCTTTTCCGAATCGGGGTCGCGGGGGTTCACGGTCTTGGGGTTGCGGATCATGGGCAGGTGCAGCAGGCCGTGTTCGTCGATGTGCTGGCGCAGGGCGTGCAGGTCCAGCCAGATGTTGTTGGTATTGAACAGCCCGTACCGCGCGATGTCCTGGAAGCGGGGCAGGTCCTCGTCCGGGCACTGGGCCAGTTCGCGCAGCACCAGCCCGCCGTTGCGTGAGCGGGCCAGGTGGCCCCCCTTGCGGTCGGAGGGGGTGCGCGGCGCGCATTCCATCAGGAAGGGGATATCCTCTTCCATGAGATAGCCGAGAATGGCCGGGTCCAGCGTGGCGCCCAGGTTGTCGGCGTTGGAGATGAGCGCGTAGCGGCGGCCCGATTCCAGCAGCCGGGCAAGATGTCCGGACAGGGCCAGTGCGGCGTACAGGTCGCCGTGGCCGGGCGGGTTCCATTCCAGGTCGGGGTTTTCCGGGTACGCCACGGGCAACAGGGTTGCCCGCGCCACCTTGGGAAAACGGTGCTGCAGGAAGGTACCCGGCCTGCCGGTGTGGTGCAGGCCCAGCACGTCCAGCGCGCGCAGGGTGTCCTGATGGGTGGAGAAGCTGTTCATGAACAGCAGCGGCGAAGGCCCGCCGTGGGTGCGGCGCTGGTGCTCGGCCTGGCGCACGATGAGTTCGAGAAAGGTGGCCCCGTCCTTGGCGGGCAGCAACGACTTGGCGTGGGTCATGCCCATGCTGGTGCCAAGGCCGCCGTTCAGCTTGATGCACGCAGCCTCGCGCAGGCGGGCGCGTCCGGTGGCGGCGTAGGGGGCAAGGTCGGCCAGCAGGGGCAGATCGTCGCGCCCCACGGGCAGGATGTCCGCTTCGGGGATGAGTCCGGTGCTGCCGCAGGCCATTTCCTCCAGGTAGGAGGCAAACAGGGCCACCAGCGGGGATGGCAGCCCGGCGCGCGTCATCTTGGCGGCAAAGGGCTGCAAGGCAACGTCGCAGCCGGTATCCGCGTCCGCGACATGGGCGCGCACGGGGGCGATGGTGGGGGCGGCGGGCCGGGTCAGCAACTCGGAGCCGGAATGGGGCATGACAACCTCTGTGAACGGTACGAAACTGCCCCAGCGGCGCGTGTGCGTGCGGTGCCGGTGGGGATGGGCATGCAAGAATGCATCAAATGTAGCACAAGCTCAAGAAAAGGACAGCGGAAAAGGGAGGTTGCGCGTGGCAAACGGGTGACGGCGGTGTGGCGTAATGCCGCGCGGAAGCGATAAAGAGGAATATTCGTAAGCGGTTGCTGGCAAAAGCGACGGCACGGCGAGCATGTCGTCGTGCCGTCGTTATGTGCGGATCGGGGGGAGAGGGAAGGGGAAAACTACAGGTACCCGTGCAGCGGGCCGCCGGGAGCGGCCAGCGCGTCCACGCGGCGTTCCACGTCGGGGTCCGTTTCCAGCGCCGGGGCATGGAATGACTTCAGCCGCGCGTCGATGACCAGCGGGCCGGTGCAGCCCCAGTGCTTGCAATGGGTGAATTCACCGGCGCCGTACATGTCGGTGGCCGGGTCGGATCGGGTAAAGACCACCCACAGGAAGTTTTCCCAGTTGGCGGCGGTGAAGGCCGGGTCGTCCACCACCACGAACAGCGGCAGGCCGACCAGGCCGTGTGCGTGGGCCAGCCGGGCGGCCAGCGCGTGCATGGCCGGGTCGTGCTCGTCGCGCCTTGCCGTATGCTTTGGCCCGCGCAGCACCACGATGCCCCTGCCGAACAGGCGCGGATCGTTAAAGCTGCCGCCAGCCGCCTCGCCATCCCCCCCGCCATTCCCTGTCCGCGCGTCCAGCGGCAGGTCGCCGGGCAGGGTATCGGCCAGTTGCCGCTTGCGCGGGCCCGCCGCCGCCCACACCAGCTTGGACCCCTGGTTCAGGCTGATGCCGGTGTAGTCCAGGGTGTCGATGGTGGTGCGGGTGACGAAGTGCAGGTCGCGGGTGAAGTCGGTGCGTTCCAGCATGTGCGTGAAGAAGCCGGGGAAGTCGTGCGTGGACATGGAGGGCGCGTCCTCGTGGGCCATGATCAGCACGTACTTGGACAGGGATGTCTGGGTGGATCCCAAGAGGGCCATGCCGCAGGTAATCAGTTCCTGCGGCTGGCGTTCACCGGCGTAGGGCACGTAGCGTTCGCTGCCGATGGCCAGCAGCAGCGGGTGCACCCCGGCGGCATCCACGGCGTGGATTTCGCGCACCCCGGCGAACACCTGCGGCACAAGGTCTGCGGTAAGCTGGTGGATGAAGTCGCCGAACACGGTGTCTTCCTGCGGGGGGCGGCCCACCGTGGTGAACGGCCAGATGGCGTCCGGGCGGTGGTGCACTGCGTCCACCCGCAGCACGGGAAAGTCGTGCGCCAGGCTGTAGTAGCCAAGGTGGTCGCCGAAGGGGCCTTCCGGCTTCTGGTACGGGGCAATGGTGCCGCTGATGCAGAAATCGGCCTCGGCCAGAATGGGCAGGCCGCCGGGACGACGGATCATGGGGATGCGGAAGCCCGCCATGGCCCCGGCAAACAGGATTTCGGCCAGGCCTTCCGGCAGGGGCATGACGGCGGCCAGGGTCATGGCGGGCGGACCGCCCACGAAGATGTTCACCTTCAGCGGCTCACCCCGGCGCAGGGCCTGGGCGTGGTGGTACCCGATGCCCCGGTGAATCTGGTAGTGCAGGCCCACCTCTCGGTCCTTTTCGTAGTCCGGGCCGTCCAACTGCACGCGGTACATGCCGATGTTGGACTGCATGGGGCCGGGGGCGTCAGGGCTTTCGGTGTACACCTGCGGCAGGGTGACGTAGCCGCCGCCGTCCATGGGCCAGGATATCAGGCGCGGCAGGTCGCTGACGGCGCAGCGGTGGCGCAGCACCGGGCCATCGGACACCGATTTCGGCAGCATGGACCACAGGGCGCGCGGCACGCCGGTATAGCGCAGGGGATGGTGGAAGGCGTCGAAGGGGTCCAGCTTCAGGCGAAAGATGCCTTCCACGGCGCGCAACGTATCGCGAAAGATGAATTTGGTGCGCTCCATGGTGCCGAACAGGTTGGCCAGCATGGGAAAGCGGCAGCCCTTCACCCGCGTGAACAGCATGGCGGGCGCGCCCGCGCGGTAGGCGCGGCGCTGGATGGCGGCCATTTCCAGGTTGGCGTCCACCTCTGCGTCGATGCGCACGAGGTGCTTGTGGCGTTCAAGGTCGGCCACGCAGGCGGAAAGATTGCGGTAGGTCACGGGTTCCTCGTGCTGGGGGCGTCATGTCCACGTTTCGCGCGGGCCGGGCGGCATGCCGCATGGGCAGTGCGTTGGCGACGGGTGATGACCGGCGGCGCGGCGGGGTTCGGGAATGCGAGAATGCGACAACCTTGCCCGCGACGCAAGCCCGGAGTGGGGCAAGGGCGCGGCGCGGGCGATGGTGGGCGTGGCGGCGGGCTGTGATCGCGGGGTGTGACCGGGGGGCGGGTGATCGGGGGGTGGGTAAGCGGGGCGGGTGTCAGTCCGTTTCAAGTCGGTAGCCCACGCCGCGCACCGTGCGCAGGCGCGTGCCGACCGTGCGACTGTGAGAGCCGGGCGAGCCGGGCGAGCCGGGGCTGGCCGCGCGTGCCAGCGTGCGCCGCAGGCGAGAGACGAGCACGTCCACGGAATGG
>Ga0247728_10081_pt1 | contig 33958 bp, 38 predicted proteins | sample SalenrCarbi39_FD_183048 | JGI IMG/M metagenome (GOLD analysis project Ga0247728, IMG submission 183048) | Saline wetland microbial communities from Lincoln, Nebraska, United States - Carb-i39 | ecosystem: Environmental > Aquatic > Non-marine Saline and Alkaline > Salt marsh | place: USA: Nebraska...
GGGTAAGAGCTTCGTTGGCGCATGGAAATCCCGGCGATAAGGGCTATCGCGTCCGCTTAAAAATACGCGGACACCATCGTCCTTAATGCTGGAGTTCGGAAGGTGAGTTGGCCGGACGGATACAATGGTGTTGATGGTGCACTCACTATAAGTGGCGACCAGCCTCGTTCCTTTCTCGTTGTTGGTGCAGGCCACGTCTGCCGTTCTACTACTCGCCAACAACGCCACTGGGCGTTTTAGACCGTATCGATAGAGCCTGCGCGCTGCGCTTGCTGGTGGCGCCTGGGAGATCGGTGGAATGGCGGTCTTGCTGTTTCCTCTCACCCTACCACGGCGTTCTCGCCGTCAAGGGCTGCATGCGCTTCGCGCATTTGCGGCTGGGCCGGCTATCGCCCCCTGACTGCTGCGCTGCGCCGTGCTGGGCCGGTTCCGGGCAATTCCGCCCGAGCAACTGGAGCATGATTATGTCGCAGCTTTCTCTCGCCTTTGACGCTTCTCTGATGATTCGCGACGAGCAAGGTCGCTATCTGCCTGCCACTGCAGAACAGATCTTGGATGCTGCTCGCAAGGTGATCGATCAAAAGGTTCAGCGAGGTGCGGCCTTTACGTCGTCAGAGCTGGTCAAGGAGTACTTGATCGCGAAGCTGGGTGGCTTTGAGCACGAGGTTTTCGCAGCGCTGTTTCTGGATGCCAAGCATCGTCTGATCCAGTACGTCGAGATGTTCCGCGGCACCATCGACAGTGCGTCTGTGTACCCGCGCGAGGTGGTCAAGGAAGCGCTGCGCCTCAATGCTGCGGCAGTGATCTTCGCGCACAACCATCCAAGCGGAAATCCAGAGCCAAGCCAGGCTGACAAGGTGCTAACACAACGCTTGAAGGAGGCCTTGGCGCTGGTCGATGTCCGCTCGCTGGATCACGTCATCGTGGCAGGCCAACGCACCGTATCTTTCGCTGAGCGTGGGTTGCTATGAACCAAGGGGGCTGAGCCCCCTTTTTGCTGCGCCCTTTCAGGCGTGCGCAGCGTGTTCAGCCGGTTCATCTTCCTTGGCTGCCAGCCCCACAGTCCAGTGTCCGCCGTTCTCTTGGATCAGGTGCAGCAGGTCGTAGGTTCTGATCATGTCGAGCAGACCAGAATGGCCGTAGGCGTTTGGCGAAAATGCCGGATCAGTACGTTTGAGATATTGCCCAAGGGCGCTCAGGGTGACTTTGCCTTCACTGGTTCCGCCTGCAAGTAGAGAAACGGCATCCACCACAAACCTCGGTCGCCGTTTGACGACTGGCTTGCTGGGTTCAGGCTTGGCGGTTTCCTGCTTGGCGCTTGATTCAGCCTTGGCTGCGGGCTTGTCAGCCTGCTCTGCAACAGGTTCCTGGAAGTGCTCTTCGCGGCGCCACTCAAAGAACTGGTCGCTGGCGTTGCGCAGTGCGTCGGGAGTCTTGGGTTCACCGACGATGCAGACGGTAGCGCCACGTTCTCTGAGCTTGCGGCACAGGTAGGCGAAATCGGAGTCGCTGGTCACCAGGCAGAACGTATCCGCACGGTGATCGAAGAGCGCCTCCATTGCATCCAGGGCCAAGGCGATATCGGAGGTATTCTTGCCGGCTGCATACTGGTACTGCAGGCATGGCGTGAAGGCCAGTCGAACCAGAGCCTCCTGCCACTTGTTCGCCAAGGTGCCGTGATTGCCATACCCCCTTCTCAGGACGACACGTCCGAATTGGGCCACAACGCGCAATGCGTGTTCCAGAATCTCGGGCGATACGTTGTCGCAATCCACCAGAACAGCTACACGCGTTTCTCCAGCCGGAGTGAAAGCTCCCATCCCTGCTCCTATCGAATAATCCCAGTTGCCTGGGAGGGTTTTGTTCAAACCAGTCCCACAAGCCAACGATGCACAGGGCGACGTGGGCAAGTCAACGCAGCGTAATCATCGGCGCCAGCTGCACCGAAACGACCAACCTAAGCGGCAACATTGTCTGCCGCGGCAGACCTCTCGCCGATCACTACGAATCCACACCTCCATAGAGCAAACCTTCATCAGCAGCGCTTTAAGCCTTGGCGATTCACATCCGCCCTTTCCATCTCTTGATACTCGAGTCTCGACCAGCTTTCCCAGCCCAGCGCTGCTGGATCACATGGGGAGCGACAGCATGATCGTCCATCGCTCCCTTCGACTCGCACACGCAATATTTTCTTACAGTCGCAGCAAGCCCACATATCCCGGGGCTTCGGGACCATTCGCGCAAAATTCTGCGCAATTTCATCCCGCTAAGGCCGCGTGCGAAATCTGGCTGGAGCGAGTCGTGTCCGGGCCTCTCGATGGTCCCGGCCGCCCCTCTGGCCATCTTCTTCGAAGCGACATCGCGCTCATGCAAGGATCTGCAGAATGAGTGGAAAACCAGCAGCTCGCGTTACCGACCCTACGGCCTGCCCGCTGCCAGGCCATGGCACCAATCCCATCGTTGTCGGCTCGCCAAACGTCCTGTTCGACGGGTTGCCAGCAGCCAGGCAGACTGACGTTTCTGCTTGCGGAAGCCCAATTGCTTCAGCGGTGGCCTCCACCGTGTTCATCAACGGCTTGCCGGCGGCCACACTGGGGAGTGTCGGCGCGCACGGCAATGTGATCGTCGGTGGTTCAGGAACTGTGCTGATCGGCGATGCCTCGGTCGTGGCGGCCTTTACGCCTCCTGTTCCCCTAAGCAACTCCACTGCCCCCTTCTCCGGACGCTTCCAATTGATCGACCAGGAGACCGGCAAACCTGTTGCCGGTCGTAGGGTGAAAGTCTGGTAGAGCGGCGGGTGGAGTGCCATCGACACGACGGATGCAGAAGGCATGACCTCCTGGGTCAACCACGACGCCTCTGAAACCCTGCATATCGATCTGGTTCAGGGGGATGGGCAATGAGCGATCAGCCAAGCCTCTCCCAAGGTGGTATGAGCCCGACTGGCAAGGTCAATCCAGTAGGTGTGCTGGAACCCAAGCTCGATCCGCAGGACAAGAAGGTTTTGTGCTCAGCGATCTGCTACTGCAGCAGCACGCCTAACATCAGCCAGGATGGCAAGAACCTCAAACAGTCCTGTGTTGCCCAACGACTCGGCGAGCTGAATGAGGTGCTTCAAGGGCATAGTCCTTATCGGCCCGAAGTCAGCTACGACATGACCAAGAACCCGCCGCAGCCCATTCTCGACAGCCAGACAGGCAGCAGCGCTCACGGCTGGATACCGGGGTGGATCAGCAAGTATTGGAATGATGACCCGGAGCATCCGCCTTTCAAACCGGGCAAGGGGATGATTCGCCGACCTGACGTGGTGATCGTCAAGGATCCCAACAAGCCGCCGACGCAGGACAATATCAAGCAGGTGGTGGAGATGAAGTTCCCACCGGATCAGAAGAATCGCGAGCAAACTGAAGCATACGCAGCTATCGCTGGGGATGAGCGAAAAGTGGTTGAAATGAAATCAACCGAGTGCGACTGCAGCCAGGAAAACCAGCAGTCCGAGGTACCCGTCGAACAACTGGGCTGGGCCGCTGCGGCGGCAAGCGCTCTGATGTATATCCTGACCCGTGGCCGCTCGCCACGCCCGCCGCTTCCAGCACCTGCTTACTGATTTCGAGGAACACCCATGGCACAACCATTCGACCTGGCCGAGGAACTGGCCAAGCAGCCTCACCTACTGGAAATACCCGGTAACCTGCTGATGAAAGGCGGCCCGGAGGACTACATTGGGGCAGTGCTTTGCGTGCGCGGCACGCTCTACTTCAGAGAGGCACACACGCCCTTGGTACGTGAAGCGCTTTGCCAATGCTTCGACGAGTTCAAGCAGGTGGCAGAACCGCATCTGACTTGGTTGTGGCGGGAAGAGCCCCCCAAGGGTAAGCCGCTTATCGCCTACAAGGACGCAAAGCCGCTGCGGGAAATGATGCTGGAGATGGATGAGGATGATCACCTCAGCTTCTCCTACACCAATGGAAAAAACGCCCATGATGCCGGCGCTTGGCTCTTCGATATCTACGGCAAGCGTGGGTGGCAAGCCAAGATGGGGGACGGCCTAAGCGTTCTGGAGTTCTCGGTTCCACTGCTTTACCAGGAACAATATCCCCTGTTTTTTCAGCAGCTATTCATGAGCTTCGCCCGTCGACTGAACCCCGAGCAGGGCTACGCCGGCCTGGCCTTCAACCTGTCACCGACTCGGCGCGATGAAAATGAACCCACCGAAGCCTTTATGGCTCAACGCATGCCCGGCCTGGATGTAGGTACCGCAGCGTTGCTCGCTAATCGCCCGGCGTTCAAGCATTCCAAGATCAAGAGCATCAGTTGGCTGACCTTACTCGACCAAGTGCGCCTGGATCAGGTGGGCGGCCTGGACGTGCTGCGCGGTCAACTGCCGTCGAGTCATTTCGCTTTCTACGAATGCGGCAACGGCGTAGTCATTCAAGCAGGCGCTCACCCCTACCTTGGCGGAGATGCTGACGACCCAAGGCCTGCTCCCTATGTGTTGCTGAACCATGCACTCAAGGGCATCCGCTACGAAACCGTAGGCTCCTTGCATGGTGGCTCACATGACGGGGAGTTACGGGTGGTGGGCTGGTCGGCTGATCAGTGGCTCAAGCGCCTCGATGTCGAAAACGGTGAGCTCGCGGCCTGGCAGACCAAGCTCATCAGCAACGAGCCCCACCTCAATGCCACGAACAGTCTGGCCGAGCGCATCTAGTGAAAATGTGTGGCTAGACGATGCAAGGTCATCGATCACCGAAAGGCCCTGGTTCTCGCCGAGGCGAGTTGTCAGGGCTGACCCGAGCCATGGCAAATGCCAATGAAATTGCCTGTGAAAACAAACCTGGAAGGAAGGTTCTGAGCTAACGGGGTGCATGCGGTCAGCGCCCTGGCCGCTGCGCTGGATGGGAGCTTCTGCGATTTTTCTTGTTTTTTCGACCGCTTTAGTCTTTCCAGTCGGCAGCAGACACCTACAAATGAAAATATTCATTCATTATCTTGACTAGATTGAATCGATAATTCTTCTTTTCTGCCATCTCTCGCCTCCAGGCGAAGCGCATATGCTATTATCACTTCACTTTTTCAACGTTTATGAAGAAATATTTTCCAATGGCAAAGCGAACCGCCCCACTCCTACCTGCATCTAATCGGCTGCTCGAGGCACTGGGCGAGCGTCTGATGCTCGCGCGCAAGCGGCGCAAGATCACTGCTAAACAGATGGCCGAGCGGGCCGGGATGTCTTTGCCGACACTCAGGTCTCTAGAGCAAGGCAGTGCAGGCGTGACCCTAGGTGCCTACATGGCCGTGCTGCAAGTGCTGGGTCTGGAAAAAGACATCGCCCAGATCGCGCTGAACGATGAGCTGGGGCGTCACCTGCAGGACACGGCACTGTCGCCGACAAGGTCCCGGGTCGCCAGGGGCCCCGCCCCTCAACGACGGACTCCGCCCCCTACCGAACCAAGCTCGATGAAACCGGCAGACACCAAGCCCTCGCGCTCGCCGTCCAAGGCTGAAAAGAGGACGCCTTCTAGGGCAAAACCGGCTGATCAGAAAATCCTTACCGGCGCCGACCTGGCGGCCCAGTTGATGGAGGAACTCGATGGCTAGCCAGATATTAGTCTTCGCCGATTGGGCGGGACTTGCTGGCCCACAGAGGCTCGGCACCCTGCATTGCCAGCGCACACGCGGCAGCGAGCGATTCGAGTTCGAATTCGTCGACTCGGCACTAGCCGGCCTGGCACATCAGGCACTGCTTGACCCGAGACTCCAGCCCTTCGCTGGCCGTCAGTTCCCTGCACAGGGCGCCGCGACCTTCGGCCTTTTCGCCGACGCCTCGCCCGATCGCTGGGGGCGCTTACTGATGCGACGCCGACATGAACGGGATGTGCGCGCGGGAGTGGCCGCAGAAGGCTCGAAGCTGTTCGAATCCGACTACCTGCTGGGCGTGCACGACAGCTTCCGTGTGGGCGCCATTCGCTTCAAGACTGATGTCGATGGCCCGTATCTGGACAACCACCACGATATGGCCGCACCGCCGATGACCAGCATGCGCGAGCTTGAGGAGGCGTCCAGGCGCTTCGAGCAGGGCGAGGACATGAGCAACGGCCGAGACTGGTTGAGCATGCTGATAGCCCCCGGCGGCTCACTGGGTGGCGCCCGGCCAAAGGCCAGCGTGGTAGATCCGAACAATGCCCTGTGGATCGCCAAGTTTCCCAGCAACAACGATGAACACGATGTCGGCGCCTGGGAGATGGTGGTCAATATCCTCGCCAACGCCTGCGGTCTACGCGTGGCAGAGGCCACTGCGGGGAAGTACGCCAGCAACCATCACTGTTTCATGGTCAAGCGCTTCGACCGCACCCCAACGGGCGAGCGGCTGCACTTCGCCTCAGCGATGACCATGACGGAGCACGTCGATGGCGAGGACCACTCAACTGGCGTCAGCTACCTGGAAATCGCCGAGGTACTGATGCGCCAGGGCGCCACGCCAGAAGCTGACCTACAGGAGCTGTGGAAGCGCATCGTTTTCAACATGCTGGTCAGCAATACGGATGACCACTTGCGCAACCATGGTTTCATCCTTGTCCCAGGCAAGGGCTGGCAGCTATCCGCCGCCTACGACATGAATCCAGTGTCCTACGCCGATGGGCTGAAGCTCAACGTCTCCGAGTTCGACAACGCGCTCGACCTGGATCTGGCCCTGTCGGTGGCTGGTTACTTCCGACTCAAGCAGCAAGACGCTCTGGAGATCATCGAAGACTTTCGCACTAAGGTTCGACTGCTCTGGCGGCCTGCGTCCAAGAAGCTCGGGATCAGCGTCAAAGAGCAAGGCCGAATGGCCTCGGCATTTCGCCTCGCCGAGTAATTCTGGATGCCGTCACCAGCCGATGGTGACGCCCCTACCTCTCCACGAGCAGGGGTTCTTGCCCCCTCAAAATCAAGAAAAATAGACGGTTTCCACCCGGCCGCTGCGCTGGGTGGAGCCTCCGCGATTTTTCCTGATTTTTTCACGACCGCCTTAGTCGCCCTAGTCGGCAGGGGTTCATGCGCAGCGCAAGCGCAGAACCCTGAAGACGAAGGAGCGAAATCCATGAGCGAATACATCAGGATCTACGTTGCCGACCTGGCCGCCTACAACGCCGGTCACCTGCATGGCGTCTGGATCGATGCCACCCTGGGGCTGGACGACATTCAGGCGCAGGTCAGTGCCATGCTGGCAGCCTCACCGGTCGAGAGTGCGGAGGAATACGCCATCCTCGACTTCGAGGGCTTCGACGGCTACCGCCTCGGCGAGTATGAGGGCCTCGAAAGCGCCCACGAGGTCGCCTGCTTCATCGAAGATTACCCCGAGTTTGGCGGCGCCCTGCTCGCTCACATCAACGACCTGGAGCAGGCGCGCAAGGCAGCCGAGGAAGATTACTGTGGCTGCTACAGCTCGCTGTCTGACTACGCGCAGGAACTGACCGAGGAAACCACCAGCATTCCACAACACCTGGCTATGTATATCGACTACCGCGCCATGGCCCGCGACATGGAATACAGCGGCGACGTGTTCACTTTGGAGGCCGGCTTCGAGCAGGTGCATGTGTTCTGGAATCGCTAACCCAGCGGAAGGCACCGGGGCGACCCGGTGCCTTGTTTTTTGCGCCCCTGTCCTGCCGGCCACCCGCGCGCCCCACCCGGAAGACTGATGCACGGGGACGCGCCCCCGTCGATCAGCCTGGAGCAACCACATTATGCTGCCAGTTGATTGAGACCGTTACGGTCTTACGGTTTTGCCCAAATCCGTCGATCCGTAACCACGGATTTACGGATTTGTGGGGAAGCGGATTTACGTTTTTACGGATTTACAGAAATCCGCCGTTGCGGTTTTCCGGTTTTGTGGAAAGCCGCAGATCCGTATACCCGCGGGGCTACGCGGGCGGAGCTTGGCGTGCTTGGGCACCATGGCCGGTGACGCGCGTAGATGGGCGTACTCGGTCAGCGTCCAGACCTTCCCGGTATCAATCCTCGCCCCTCCTGCCTGCGCATTCGCCCAGACCCAACCCGGCATGATCGAGCGCGATGGCTGCCGCACGGTGCACCTCCCACGTCAACGGAGGACACACCATGTCGCAGTCAACCAATCTTTCCCATCACTCGCGTCGCATCGATCTCGATGCCCCGCTGCATCGCAAGGCCGGGCCAACGGCGCATGCCATGCGGCCTGTGGAGGGCGCTGACGAGGCCCAAGCACCACAGACCTGCCCTGCCCCTCGCTACCTCACCAACAACGAAGCCGCGGCCTTCCTGCGGCTGTCGCCGCGCACGCTGGAGAAGCAGCGGGTGATCGGCGGCGGGCCGCGCTTCCACAAGTTCGGTCGGCGAGTGATGTACGCGCTCGCCGATCTCGAGACCTGGGCCGGTGAGCGCAGCTTCGAGACCACCTTCGATCCCGAATACATCGACCGCCACCCGGGAGCGCAGCGTGATGATCAGTGAAACCTTCGCTCATGAGTCGTCAGCACCTCGATTCGGCTCCGCAGATCAAGCAACTGGATCTTTTCCGCGCCCTGCCGGGAGATATGGCGCCACGAGATGCCCAGGATCTGATGGCGCATCCGTTCTTCTCGCTGGCCAAGTCGCGGCGCACCGTACCCATCGACTTTCGCTCGGGCGAGGTGACGGTGCGCGTGGAGGGCACGCGGGAGCATGGCATCGCCACGATCTGGGATGCCGACATCCTGATCTGGGCGGCCAGCCAGCTTGTCGAGGCGCGCGATGCGGGCATCCCCACTTCGCGACTGATGCGTGCAACGCCTTTCCAGATCCTGCGCTTCATCGGCCGCGGCACCTCGCTGCGCGACTACCAGCGCCTGAAGGCGGCACTGGATCGGCTGCAGTCGACCAGCGTGGCCACCTCGATCCGAAAGACCACTGGCCGACGCTTGCACCGTTTCTCCTGGATCAACGAGTGGAAGGAGCTGGCCGCAGCGGATGGCCGGCCACTGGGTATCGAGTTGATCCTGCCGGACTGGTTCTACAGCGGTGTACTGGATCAGGCGTTGGTGCTGACCATCGACCCGGCCTACTTCCGCCTCACCGGCGGCATCGAGCGCTGGCTGTACCGCCTGGTGCGAAAGCACGGCGGCAAGCAGGAGGACGGCTGGCAGTTCGACTTTCGCCACCTGTACCGCAAATCCGGCAGCTCTGCGCGCTATTCGGACTTTGCTTTGGATGTGCGTGCTCTGGTCGCCCGGCAGCCACTTCCAGGGTATCGCCTGGAGGTCGTTCACCTGCCCCCATCGACCGAGCTGCTCGCCTTCCGGCGCGTGCCGTAAACGGCACGGGGATAACTTGCGGAAAAGCTGTGAATGCAGTCGTGCTATCAGGCGCAACCGGGCTCGTGCTATCAGGCGCATCCCCATCGTGCTATCAGGCGCACGGACTCCGCTACAGGCCACGACTGGCGCGGCTTTCAGCTCCCCTTAACTTAACTAACTTAAAAGCTCTAACTTGTTATTGGGGCAGCGCCTATGTGTGGACAGGTGCTGATCAGGGCAGTCTGGCCGGGGAGATCCGGCCATGATCGTCGCCCTTCTCAACCAGAAAGGCGGGGTGGGCAAGACCACCCTCGCCACCCATATCGCCGGCGAACTGGCCCTGCGTGGAAAGAACGTCATCCTGTTCGATGCCGACCCACAGGGCTCGGCACTGGACTGGACACAACGGCGCAGCCAGCAAGGTTTGCCGAGATTGTTCAGCGCCGTCGGCCTGGCGCGCGAAACGCTGCACCAGGAAGCACCGGAGCTGGCTCGTCGCGCCGATCACGTGATCATCGACGGACCACCGCGCATCGCCGCCCTCGCCCGCTCGGCGCTGCTGGCAGCGGATCGCGTGTTGATCCCGGTGCAGCCTAGCCCCTACGACCTGTGGGCCAGCGCGGAGATGGTCAACCTGATCCGCGAGGCGCAGGTGTTCAGGCCGACGCTGCGCGCGGCGTTCGCCATCAACCGCCGCGTCAGCACCACGGTGATCGGCCGCGAAGCGCGCGGCGCCTTGGCCGAGCAACCGCTACCGGCGATGCAGGCCGAGGTACGCCAGCGCATCGTCTTTGCCGAAAGCGTGGCAGCCGGTCGCCTGGCACGTGAACTGGCGCCGGACAGCGCCGCCGCGCGCGAGGTCAGCAGCCTGGTCGACGAGTTGCTGAGGTGGTCGACATGAGCGGCAAGCGCATCGGTATCGGTGCACGCCCGTTGGCCGATCCGCAGGCCGAAGCCTGGATACGTCAGGGCGCCACCGTCGACAACGGCAAGGTCGAGCGCTATAGCGCCCGCCTGACATTGGATGTCACGCCAGCACTGCGTACGCGCATCAAGCTGGCGGCCTTCGACCGTGGCGTAACCATGGCAGAGATGCTGCGCGAAGTGCTGGAGCGGCAGTTCCCGGAGGCTACGTCATGACGTTTGGTGCTTGCGGCGTGCGGTGGCCACTGGCGCTGCTCGCAGGCAGCCTGGCTGCCCTGGGTTGGGCGGCGCTCACAACGTCGCCACCGCGGCTGGTCTACAACGCGTCCGACAGCGTGCCCGTCGGTTGGTATCGCATTTCGCCAGCCAACTCGTTGGCACCGGGCGATATGGTGCTGGTTCATCTGCCGCCGGAGGTTAGGTCGCTGGCAGCGCAACGCGGCTACCTGCCGGCGAACGTGCCGTTGCTGAAGACCTTGGCGGCAGTGGCGCCGCAGCGGGTGTGCATGCAAGGCAGTCAGGTGCGTATCGATGGCGTGCTTATGGCCAGGCGTTTGAGGTGGGACCGACAGGGTCGCGCGCTGCCAATCTGGCAGGCCTGTCGGCGCCTAGTTGGTGACGAGCTGTTCCTGCTCAGCAGCAGCAACCCGGCGTCGTTCGACAGCCGCTACTTCGGCCCGATATCCGCCGACGCGGTGATCGGTCGGGCGCAGCCCTTGTGGCTGGAGTCGCGTCGATGAGCAGGTCTTCTGCGTGTCGATCCGCCTGCCGACTGCATGCGCCCGGTGTGTGCGATAGAGGGCCGCCTGGCTGCAGATACCTCTGCCCTCACCTGCCGACCAGGAGCTTTGGAAGTCACCGTCCCGCCTCTCCTGATTACCCAACTCAGCAGCGCCAAGGCACGGAAAAAGCGGAGGGCAAGATAAAAGGGGGCGGCACTTCGTTGGCCCGAAGAGCAGTCTGCACGGGGGTTGGTGGCAACACAGAGCCTACGTCGCTAGGTGCCGAAATCGTGTTCGCCCCACAGCGACACTGGCTTAGAAGCGTGCCTGACACGCCGTACTGCGATCAGCTTGGAGGAGTCTAAACATGACCAAGGGAAGCCGTCCGGACGACGAATTACGCTTTCGCCCGCAGCCAGGCAAGCCGCAGCAACGCGGCCAACCCTTCGTCAACCAGGTGCTGCGCCAGGCCAACAAGGCCGGTACCGGCAAGCCGCGCAAGGCAGGCCACCAGCCCGGTGCCCGCCTCGGCCGCGGGCATGTCGCCGCCCGTTTCAGCGCGCAGCAACTGCCGTCCAACGCCCGTCGCGTCACCATCAAGACGCGCCTGGTGAACCTGTGCCAGGCCGGCAAGCGCTCGACGCTCAGCCACCTGCGCTACATCGAGCGCGACGGCGTCAGTCGTGAGGGCGATCCGGGCCAGGCCTACGGGCCGCTGACCGACCAGGCCGACATTAATGCGTTCGAGGAGCGCGGCCGGGACGACCGCCACCAGTTTCGCTTAATCGTCTCGCCCGAGGATGCCGAGCTGCTCGATGACCTACGCACCTACACCCGCCACCTGATGAGCCGGGTGGAGGCCGACCTCGGCACCCGCCTCGACTGGGTGGCGGTCGACCATTGGAATACCGACAACCCGCACACCCATATCGTCCTGCGTGGCAAGGACGACACCGGCAAGGACCTGGTGATCGCCCGCGACTACATCGCCGAGGGCATGCGCAACCGCGCCTCGGAGCTGGCCACCGAATGGCTCGGTCCGCGTACCGAACTGGAGATCCAACAGAGCCTGCAGCGAGAGGTGCAGCAGGAGCGTTTCACCAGCCTGGATCGCACCCTGCTGCGCGAACACCAGACCGGCGTGCTCAGCCTGAAATCGCTCGCCAACCATCCGCGCCGGCAGTTGCTGATCGGCCGCCTGCAGCAATTGCAGAAGCTTGAACTCGCACATGAAGTTCGGCCAGGACAATGGATCCTGCGTGACGACGCCGAGGCCACTCTGCGTACCATGGGCGAGCGCGGCGATATCGTGCGTACGATGCAGCGGGCCATGGGTAGCCTGCAGCGCGAGCTGGCGGTCTTCGAGCCGGGCAAGGATGGTTCTGTTGTGGTCGGTCGGATCATGGCCAAGGGCCTGGCCGACGAGCTAAACGACCGTGGCTATCTGGTGGTCGATGGACTCGACGGCAAGGCCCACTACCTGAGACTGCATGCCCGCGCTGAGCTGGCCGACTACCCCATTGGCGGCCTGGTGGAAACACGCAGTCCGAGCGAACCACGTGCGGTGGATCGGTCGATTGCTTCGCTGGCTGCGGGCGGCCTTTATCGCACCGATCACCACCTGGCCCTGGCACGCTCGCAGTCGAGCGACGGGCATGACACCGAGGCATTGGTCGAGCGCCATGTACGGCGTCTGGAAGCCCTGCGCCGGGCCGGTATCGTCGAGCGGTTGGCCGAGGGTGTCTGGCGGGTGCCGGCCGACCTGCCCGAGCAAGGCCGGCAGCATGATGCTCGCCGCCTGGGCGATGTCGCCGTCCAGCTGCGCACGCCGCTGCCCCTCGAGCAGCAGGTGCGCGCCGTCGGTGCGACCTGGCTGGACCAACAGCTGATCGGCGGCAGCCGAGAGCTGGTCGACACGGGCTTCGGCAAGGAGGTGCGCGAAGCGTTGCGGCAGCGCGCCGACTTCCTGGTGGTACAGGGACTGGCCCAACGCCAGGGCCAACGCGTGGTGCTCGCACGCAACCTGCTGGCCACCTTGCGCGGAAGGGAGCTGACCGCGGTAGCGCGCGAGATCTCGGCGCAGACGGGCCTGCAGTACCGCCCGGCAGTCGATGGCCAGCGCGTCAATGGGATCTACCGACGTAGCGTGCAGTTGACCAGCGGCCGTTTTGCCCTGCTCGACGATGGCATCGGCTTCAGCCTGGTGCCGTGGAAGCCGGTGATCGAGCAGAGGCTCGGGCAGAGCGTGTCGGCGCTAATCCAGGGCAACAGCGTCTCCTGGCAACTGGGTCGCCAGCGCGGGCCGTCGATTGGTTGAGCAACAGGCAGCGGGGCCTACACCAGCGACGGCTCCTGCTGCAGCCACTGCTCGAAGGATTGGCTGTGCGGCTTACCCTCCTTGGCCGCATAGTAGACCAGGCGCAGGTGGCGGTCCTCGTCGATGGTCAGCGTGGTGTGTTCGAACACCACCTGGCCAACTGCTTCGATGTACAGGTGACGGATCCCCTGGCACGGGCCGTGGATGTCCTGCTGTCGCCACCATTCTCTGAAGTCCGGCGAGGCCTTCTCCAGATCCTTCACCAGCGCGGCGATATCCGGATCCTGGGTCGCCCGCACGAAGTCACGGCGGAAACTGGAGAGGATCTGCAGCGCCTGCTCATCCCAAGGGTTGAAGAGCTCGCGCATGGCCGGGCTGGTGAACAGCATCCACAACAGGTTGCGGCGGTCCGCCGGCAGCGCGGAGAAACCGAACACCCGATCTGCAGCGGCGTTCCAGGCCAGCACATCCCAACGCAGGTTAAGCACGTAGGCCGGACGTGACGTCAGATCCCCCATGAGGCGATGAATCAGCGCCGGCACCGTGCACCAGGTCTTCCCTGGCTCTGGCGGGAGGCGCTGGTGAGCGAGCAGGAACAGGTGACGACGCTCGGTGGCATCCAGCTTGAGCGTGCGCGAAAGGTTGTCGAGGAAGGTCGCGGAAACGCTGATATCCCGGCCCTGCTCAAGCCAGGTGTACCAGGACAAACCCACCCCGGCCAGGGCCGCGACCTCCTCGCGACGCAGCCCCGGCGTGCGCCGTCGACTGCCGGCGGGCAGACCCACCTCCTCCGGCGAAATTCGTTCGCGGCGACTACGCAGGAATTCGGCCAGCTCTACCCGAGTGCGTTCGGCTGTGCGAGGCGCGCTCATCCGGTTACCTCCAGTACTAGGATAAACAGTCAAATTGTAACCCCTATAAATCCCGAGAAGAATAGCCCGACCTGGCCGCAATTACCCGTGCCAGGGCTCTCGCTTGATGAGGAACCACACAGAGACGTGTCATCAACTCGCTAAGGAGATAAACGGATGTACCAAGCACTTCTTCGGGAACAACTGGAGACATTGAAGTCCTCCAACCAGTACCGCACCTTCACCACCCTCAGCCGCATCTGCGGCCAGTACCCGCTGGCCAAACTGGATGGCCGTGAGCAAGAACCGGTGGTGGTCTGGTGCAGCAATGACTACCTCGGGATGTCGCAACATCCTGCAGTGCGCGAACAGATGCACGATGCGTTGGAGACCTACGGAGCGGGCTCCGGCGGATCGCGCAATATCGGCGGCTCGCACGAGGTGTATTCCAGTCTGGAAGCTAGCCTGGCCGACTGGCACGGCAAGGAGGCGGCGCTGGTTTTCCCCACCGGCTTTGGCTCCAATGATGCCACCCTCCAGTGCCTGCTGCGGCGCATCCCCGACTGCGTGGTGATCAGCGATGAGCTGAACCACGCCTCCATCGTCAACGGCATTCGCTCCACGCCCAACGAGCGCAAGATCTTCCGCCACAACGATGTTGCGCACCTCGAGCAGATCCTCGCCAGCTACCCGCTGGGTCAGCCGAAGATCGTGGTGTTCGAGTCGATCTACTCGATGGACGGGGATATTGCCCCAATCGCTGAAATCGTTGCGATCGCCAAGCGCTACAACGCCCTCACCTACCTCGACGAGGTGCATGCGGTGGGCATGTACGGCCCACGTGGCGCCGGTATCGCCGCCGAGCTGGGTGTAGCTGATCAGGTGGACATCATCCAGGGCACCATGGCCAAGGCCATCGGTGTAATCGGCGGCTATATCGCCTCGACCCAGGTGATCGTCGATGCGGTGCGCTCCTTCGCCACAGGTTTCATCTTCACCACCTCACTGCCGCCGGCAATCACCGCAGGCTGCCTGGCCAGCGTCGAGCACCTCAAGGCCAGCAGTACCGAGCGCGATCGCCTGCATGCCCAGACCGCCAAGCTGCGCGAGCGGCTCAAGCACCATGACGTGCCGGTGATGCCCTGCTCGCAGACCCACGTGCTACCGGTGCGGGTAGGTGAAGCCAAGCGCTGCAAGGCAGCGGCCGAACGCCTGCTGCATAACTATGGTGTGTACCTGCAGCCGATCAACTATCCATCCGTGCCGGTAGGGACGGAGCGCTTCCGCGTCAACGCCACGCCGAACCACAGCGACGCGCAGATCGAGCACCTGGCGGTGTCGCTGAGGGAGACCTTCGACCACTTCAGCATCCCGCTGGCGTCCGAGGTGTTTGCTGCGGAGGTGGCCTGAGATGGACCAGTCCTTCCTCACCGTGCGCCCGGCGACCCAGGCCGACCTGGCCAGTTTGGTGGAACTGCGTGCGTATCTGCTGGACGGCACCAACGCCAGCTATTCGAGCAAGACACCGGAGGACGCGGCGCGCTGGCGGGCGGCCTACCGCACCTGGCTGAACAGCCGCCTGAACGACAGTGACTGCGTGCAAATCCTCGCCGCCGAGCACAGGGAGTCCGGCCAGGTGCTGGGCTGCGCGACGGCCATCATCGACCAGCGCGCGCCGGCGCCGGGCTGCCTCAACGGCCTATCCGGCTGGGTGCAATCGGTGGTGGTGGAGCCGCAGTGGCGCGGCCGCGGCATCGCCAAGCAACTGATGCAGCACCTGCTGCGCTGGTTCGCCAACCGCGGCGTCGGCTGCGTGGTGCTGCAGAGCACCGAGGCCGCCGGCACGCTGTACCAGGCCCTGGGCTTCACCGCCAGCGACGAGCGCCTGCTGATCCGTCAGGAGGCCTCGGCATGAAGATCCTGATCATCGGCCTGGGCTACGCCGGCAACCGTTACCGCCGGGCCTTCGAACATATCGCCACGAGCACCGGCCTGCCGCTGTCGCTAGCCTATGTCGGGCGCCGGCGGAAGGCGACTGAGCTGCCCTACTTCGACAGCGTCCCCCGCGCGCTGGAAGTCTTTGCGCCGGACATCGTGGTGGTCAGCGTCAACGACCACAGCCATGCGCCCGTGCTCAAGCAACTGGCCGGCTACCGTGGCTTCGTGCTCTGCGAGAAGCCGCTGGTCACGCCGGGCGACGACCTGGACGAGCTGCTCGGTGCATTGGATCAGGTCGGCGGCTTTGCCCTGGATCTGGTGGAGCGCTACTCGGACGCAACCCAGCAGTTGCGCGACTGGGTCGGGCGTCACGACTGGCAACTGGTGCGGGCCAGCTTCCACTGGGGCAAGGACCGCATCAACGACTACCGCCCGACCTGCGGTGTGACCAGCGAGGTGATCCATGCCCTGGATCTGGTCGGCTGGATCTGCCCGCGCGCCGGCCAGCTCCAGCTCGGTGGCGTACTCGGCGTGCGTTCGGACTTCTCCATCTCCGGCGCAGAGGTACTCGACACCGTGCAACTCACCGCCAGCATGGGCGAAGCACGGGTCACCGGTTACGCCAGCTTCGTCAACATCGTGCGCCAGCGCACCCTGGACTACAGCTTCGTCGACCACGATGCCCGGCTGATCCATGCGCGCCTGGTGTTCGACACGCCGCGCTGGGATCAAGACCAGTTGCGGATCTGGACGCGCGGCGCCGACGGCGCCGAGGAGCTGTTGCACGAGTTCGCCACCGCCCCCGACGAGCCAGGCCTGGACACCCTGCACAAGCTCTCGCGGCTGTGCCGGCAGGTGGTGCGCGCCGTGGCGCTCAAGGAGCCACCCCGTCAGCCCTTCGCCGGCCTCGACACCGCAGTGACATTGCAGCGCCTGCTCAACGAGCTTGAAACCCATGCCCAAACCCCAGCACCGGCGCGCTACGTCCTTGGTGAGACGCGCGTGCTGCTGGCCGAGGACAGCGACCTGGAAAGCCTCGGGTAACCCAATCACAAGGAGAACGACTATGTGTGGAATCGCTGGATGGCTGTCCTACAGCCAGAACTTGGAAACGCAACGCGACACCCTGCAGCGCATGACCGACACCATGGCCCTGCGCGGCCCGGATGCCGGCGGGCTGTGGATCGACGGGCCGGTGGGCCTGGGTCACAGGCGCCTGTCGATCATCGACCTGGAGGGCGGTCGTCAGCCGATGACGGCTATGCACGGTGGCCCGCGCGAGGTCGCCGCCATTACCTACAGCGGCGAGGTCTACAACTTCCGCGAGCTGCGCACCGAGTTGCAGCGACTCGGTCATCAGTTCAAAACCCGCAGCGACACCGAGGTGGTGCTGCGCGCCTATGTCGAATGGGGCGAGGCCTTCGTCGAGCGGCTCAACGGCATGTATGCCTTCGCCATCTGGGACCTGCGTTCGCAGGAGCTGCTGCTGATCCGCGACCGCATGGGCGTCAAGCCGCTGTATTACTTCCCCACCGCGGACGGTGTGGTGTTCGGCTCCGAACCAAAGGCACTGCTGGCCAACCCGCTGGTACCGCGCAAGGTGCGTGCCGACGGCCTGCGCGAGATCCTGGAGATGGTGAAGACGCCAGGCCACGCCGTGTTCGATGGCATGCGCGAGGTGATGCCGGGCGAGATCGTGCGTATTAACCGCCAGGGCCTCGGTCGCCGCCACTACTGGAAGCTCGAGGCGCGCGAGCACGAGCACACGCTGGACGAGACCATCCGCCATACCCGCGACTTGCTGGAGGACATCGTCGACCGCCAGATCGTCGCCGACGTACCGCTGTGCAGCCTGCTCTCGGGCGGTCTCGACTCCTCGATCATCACCGCGCTGGCGTCGAAGAAGCTGCTGGCCGCCGGCAAGGAGAACATCCGCTCCTTCTCCGTCGACTTCGTCGACCACGGCAGCGGTTTCACCGGCGATGCCGTGCGGGGGACGCCAGATGCGCCCTTCGTGCGCGACCTGGTGGAGAAGATTCGCTCCAGCCACCAGGAGATCGTCCTCGACAGTCGTGAGCTGGCCGATCCAGCGTTGCGTGCGCAGATCGTCCGCGCCCTCGACCTGCCACCGGCCTTCTGGGGCGACATGTGGCCATCGCTTTACCGACTGTTCCAGGAGGTCCGCAAGCACTCGACGGTGGCGTTGTCCGGCGAGAGCGCGGACGAGGTGTTCGGTGGCTACCGCTGGTTCCACGATCCGGAGGCGATCCAGGCCGACACCTTCCCCTGGCTGACATCGGTCACCGGCAAGTACTTCGACGGCAAGACCCTGTTCGACCCGGGCCTGCTGGCCCAACTGGACATGCACAGCTTCCTGCGCGACAGCTACGCCCAGGCCATTGCCGAGGCGCCGGTACTGCCGGGCGAAAGTGCTGTCGACCAGCGCATGCGGCAGATGAGCTACGTCAACCTGACACGCTTCGTGCAGACCCTGCTCGACCGCAAGGACCGCATGAGCATGGCCGTCGGCCTCGAGGTGCGTGTGCCCTTCTGTGATCACCGCCTGGTCGAGTACGCCTTCAACATCCCCTGGGCGATGAAGGCCTTCGACGGGCGGGAGAAAAGCATCCTGCGCGCGGCGACCCGCGACCTGCTGCCCGAATCGATCAGCGAACGGGTCAAGAGCCCCTACCCCTCGACCCAGGACCCGGCCTACGAGCAGGCGTTGCGTGACGCCCTGGCCGCCATCCAGGCGGATCGCAATGCGCCGGTGACGCCCCTGCTCGACAGCGGCCGTATCCAGCAGACCCTGGCCAAGCCGCTCGGCAGTGTCTCGCCCATGTACGAGCGCATGGGCATGGAGCTGGCAGTCGGCCTCAACACCTGGCTGAACGAGTACGACGTCAGCCTCGAACTCTAGTCCCCCAACCGGATGCGGCCCCGTTGCGGGGCCGCATCCCTCCGCTGTACCACCCACGCGTTCTTGCAACGCAAGCGAGTCCGAGCATGCACACACCTAACCAATCCCCCATCTACCTCATAGCGCTGGGGGCCTTCGCCCTCGGCATGGCCTCCTATGTCACCGCCGGGCTGATCCCGATGATCGAGGCCTCGTTCGCGGTCTCCGTTGCGGTGGCCGCCCAGCTGGTTACCGCCTTCACCCTGGCCTACGGCCTGGGTTCGCCGATCTTCGTCGCCCTGACGCCGGCGCATCGCCAGCGTGCCGGCCTGCTGCTGGCCCTGGGCCTGTTCGTCATCGCCAACGCCGCCAGCGCGCTGGCCGAGAGCTTCACCGCGTTGATGGTCTGGCGCGCCATCGCCGGTATCGGCGCCGGCGTCTACCTGGCCATGGGCATCGGTGCCTCGGCCGCCGTTTCCACCCCGGAACGCCGCGGCAAGGCCATCGCCATCATCATGGGCGACCCGGCCAGCGGCGTGGTACTGGGCGTGCCGCTCAGCCTGCTGATCGCCGAACAGCTCGGCTGGCAGGCCGCCCTGTGGCTGGTCACCCTTCTCGGCTTGGTGGCCTTCTCCGGCCTGCTGCTGAAGCTCCCTTCCCTGCCGGCAGCCACCGCCACCACGCTGGGGCAGAAGCTGGCGATCCTCGGCGACGGCCATGTACTGGTCATCCTGCTAGTCTCGCTGCTGGCCGCCATTGCCAGCCTGGGCATGTATACCTTTATCGCCCCGCTGCTGGCTGACCCGGCCTACGGCGCGGTGCGCTCGGTCACGCCCTATCTGTGGGTCTGGGGCATCGGCGGTGTGCTGGGCAGCTTCCTGATCGGCCCGCTGGTGGATCGCATCAAGGGCCCGGTGCTGACCTTCGCCATCATGCTGATCCTCGCCGTGTCGCTGTTCGTGCTGCCGCTGGCGGCGGCCATCAGCACCTGGCTGGTGATGCTGCCCATCGCCCTGTGGGGCGCGGTCGGCTGGGCGCTGCAGGTGCCGCAGAATAACGAGCTGATCTTGGCGCGTCAGGCACAAGGCGACGGCAACCTGGCCATCGCCCTCAACGAGTCGGCGCTGTACCTGGGCAGCGCCATCGGTGCCGCGGCCGGCGGCTTCGTGCTGCTGTTGCAGCTGCCCACCTGGACCCTGGCCGCCAGTGCCGGTGGTGTCGCCGCGCTGGGCGCCCTGCTGCAGATCGTCAACCTGCGTCGCCAACCAACCTGGAACGGCGACGTGCAAGCCGAACCCTACAACTGACGGAGGAAAGGCCGTGGAACTGCGCCACCTTCGCTGTTTCATTGCCGTCGCAGAAGAACTGCATTTTGCGCGTGCCGCCGCGCGCCTGCATATCGAGCAGTCGCCCCTGTCGCGGATCATCAAGGAACTGGAGTACCGCCTGGGCGTGCAGCTGTTCGAACGCACCACGCGGCGCACGCGCCTGACCTGGGCCGGCAAGGTGCTGCTGGAAGAAGCTCGCCGGGTGCTGGCCGTGGTCGACCAGGCCAAGGCCAGCGTCAAAAGCGCGGCGGCCGGCTACCGCGGGCGCATCCGCGTCGCACTGTCCGATGGCATCCCGCAGTCACGCCTGGCCGCCCTGCTCGCCCAGTGCCGCGAGGAGGAACCGGAGGTCGAGATCTGCCTGTCGGAAGTCACCTTCAGCGAACAGATCAGAGGCCTGAACGATGACCTGTTCGATATCGGGCTTGCACAGTCCGACGAGGTCGGCGATGGGCTGGTGGCCGAGCCGGTCTGGTTCGATCCACTGGTAGTGGCGGTGCCGGCTCGCCACCCGCTGCTGACCTATCGACGCGTGCCGCTCGACGAAGTGGTGCGCTACCCGCTGGTGCTCTGCGATCCGCAGGTCTGCCAAGGCTTCTGGCAACAGTTGCAGCGGGTTCTGGGCGCCGTGGATACGCGACTGACCATTGCCGACCGCGTTCCCACCCTGGATCTGATGATGGCGCTGGTAGCCGCGGGTTATGGCCTGGGCTTCTCCAGCCTGGCGCGCATCAACGAACTCAACAATTCGGACGTCGTGGCCAGGCCGCTAGACGGCTGCGCAACCATGCTAACCACTTACTTGGTGCGGCGCGAAGGCGATCCGGCCGAACAACTGGCCCGGTTTATCGGGCGGGTGAGTCCGGCGGAAAGCCAAGCGTTGCTGCCGGATCACACATCACAGAAGGAAATCGCCTGATCGCCCCAGGCACTAGATCTCCCCGTCGCGGCGAGCCCTCTCAGAAGAGCGTCTTAGCGGCAGCCCAGCCAGGCTGCCACATTTCTTATATCTGGCCACCTGCTCATTTCTTGACAAGAAGACACTCACCATTAAATATACGCAAATAGCGCATACATATGAAAGCATTGTTCGTTGAGCTGTCACCCTTGAGCGCAACCGAAAAGTCCACCTGGATGACGACGAGTACTCGCTATTCCAGCAGATGCTCTTGGCCAACCCGGAGGCAGGCGCAGTCATCGCCAACAGCGGTGGTCTACGGAAGGTCCGTTTCGGATCGGTCAGGCGCAACAAGGGGAAGCGAGGTGGCGTTCGGGTGATTTACTACTACTGGCTCCGCGGTCTGCAGTTCTGGCTCTTCACCCTGTATGACAAAGACGAACTCGATGACCTGAGCAGTGACCAGCGTAGGCAGCTGAAAGCGCTCCTTGAGCGCGAAGTGAAGGCGAGGCAAGCACCATGACCAAACGCGATATTTTTTCCGAGCTGATCGAAGGCTTCGACGACCTGGCCGCAGCACGTGAAGGCAAGCGTACGCTGCGTACCCACAAGGTCGAATACACGCCAATCGAGCCCGCGACAGGCGCGGAAATCGTCGCACTGCGCGAAAAGCTGAAGATGTCTCAGGGTGTATTCGCCCAGGCCATTCACGCCAAGCCAGCGACTCTCAAAAACTGGGAACAGAACCGCTCAAAGCCCAACGACCAGGCTACTGTTCTCATCCGTATCCTGAACAAGCATCCGGACCTCATACGCGAACTGGCGTAGATCACCAGAGCGCAGATGGTCCCTGTAACAACAGCAAACGGGCAGAATCACTCGTCGGGTACTCAAATAGATTGGGAAGCGATGTGAGGCGAGCCGCATGCACAGCCCTTCACCACAACTCGTTCGCCCTCCGTCAGCGTCTACAGGACACTGATGGCTCTGCGCGCTGTCACCTTGATCATCCAGCCTACCCATCTCGATGATGATCTGGAGCGGAAAGCAATCAGAGTCAACCGGCTTACAACGTTGCTAGCCGAATAGTTCCCAGCGCTGAGAGTGAACCCTACAATCAGGTAGGGAGCGACCTCCGGCCACGGACTGCCGATCACAACCGGCAGAAATCGGCCACAAGCGGTCCTTGGAGCTAGCCCGATTGAAAGGTTTTGGGGTTCTGTGAGATCGCCATGTCATTCAGGGATGGCTGAAGGCTGCAAGTAATTTTGATATGTTATTCCGTAACGATATCCTTGCGAGATAGCCTCAATGCACCGCTTACTGACCCACTTCTCCAGCGTGATGCTGGGATTGCTGTTCGCTGCGCCTGCCTTTGCAGAAGTCCGCGTACTGACCAGTATCAAGCCTCTCCAGTTGATTGCCGCTGCCGTACAGGACGGAGTCGGCAAACCCGGTGTACTCCTGCCGCCAGGGGCATCTCCCCATCACTTCACACTGCGTCCTTCTGACATTCGCAACGTGCGAGAGGCAGACTTGCTCTACTGGATCGGGCCGGATCTTGAAACGTTCCTGCCAAGAGTTCTGGAAGGCCGTAGGGCAATGACTCTGGCTGTCCAGGACATCAGTGGGCTGCACCTGCGTCGCTTTGGTGAAGAACATCGGCACGACGAAGAACCCGCTGACGAGCACGAAGAGGAGCACACTGATGTGCATGACGAAGGGACAGAGGCTGGCGAGCACGACGAACTACATCGCCCAGGGGCACTTGATGCTCACCTCTGGCTTGATCCCGACAATGCACGCAAGATCGCTTCGCGTATGGCGAGCGATCTGTCCAGCATCGACCCTGCGAACGCTGCTCGCTACCAGGCAAATCTGGCAGCATTCGATCAACGTCTGGCGGCCATGGACGAAAAGATCGAGGATCGCCTCAAACCGTTGGCCGGCAAACCCTTCTTCGTCTTCCATGAAGCTTTCGACTACTTCGAGGAGGCATTCGGCCTGAGGCATGCAGGGGTATTCGCTGTAAGCGCCGATGTTCAGCCAGGTGCGAGAAAAGTTGCCGATATGCGCAAGCGCTTGGAACTGGCAGGAGCCAGCTGCGTGTTCAGCGAGCCGCCCATTCCGCCTCGTCTGGCGCAGACGCTCAGCGAAGGGTTGCCAGTAAGGCTGGCCGAGCTTGATCCGCTTGGCTATGACGTGAAGGTCGACGCGTTGGGCTATGAGCGTCTACTGGAGGCGCTGGGGAGCAATCTGGCCGGTTGCCTGGAGCGGCTTTAAGATCATCGCACGACGCTGGCAGAACCGGCCCCATGAGGGGCCGGTTTTGTTTTCAGATCACGCGTTTGATGGCGATGTAATCTCCTTGGGTGCGCAGAGTGACGGTGACCGACTTGTCTGTTCGGTTACGCCAGAACCAGCCGTGCTTGCCGTCGAAAGCCGCCTCCAGAACGCCACTGTCTTCCGGGGTGAAGCGCCCTTTGCCGTACCCGTGGTAGAAGTCGCGCGGTGCGTTGTAGGGGTCGCCGTGGGTGTCGTAGTTGACCTGGCCGCCATTGGCCGTCCAGAAGTAGTTGACCTTGGCGCCCTTGATCATCTCCAGCTTGATTTCGGCGCCCTGGCCGGGAGCCAAGTCAATGCTCATCTCGTGCTTCAGACCTGCCACTTCCGGCGCTGCCGGCGCTACGGGCGCGGACGATTGAGCAACTTCGGTTGTCACCTCGGGGGCTGGCTGCGTGCTGGGCTGAACCACCGCAGGCGCCTGCACGACCAGCGCGGCGACCTCGGCAGCGGCCTCTTCGGCCAGCTGCTGCTTGATCTCGCCCATCTGAGTGAGGCCCAGCATGCGTCCCGCACCAGTCGGGTCGATGGCATATTCCGAAGGCATCACCACGGTGACCAACAGGACGATGGCGACAATCAGGGCAATGACGGTGGAGCGCAGCAACTGCTGACTGCTCGGCAGTTCGTTGAGGCTTGGGGCTTTGCTATTGAACATATGGAAATTCCTTACTGAGAGACGATCAGGCCGGTGAGCTGGTAACCCATCAGCAGGAAACCGGCGCTCATCATGGCAACGTTGGCGGTATAGGCATGGCGCCAGAAGCTGGCGGTACGCCGCCAGTAGCCCATCAGAATGAGGATGGTGCCGAGGGCCAGCAGTTGACCGATCTCGACGCCGACATTGAAGGCGATCAGGTTGGCGATCAGGCCATCCGGCGAGATTTCGAACTCCTGAATCTTGGTCGCCAGGCCGAAGCCATGCAGCAGGCCGAATATCAGCGTGGCCGCACGGGTATCGGGCTGATAGCCAAACCAGCGCTGAAAGGCACCCAGGTTATCCAGTGCCTTGTACACCACCGAAAAGCCGATGATGGCGTCGATCACGTAGGGGCTGATGCTGATGCTGCTTAGCACTCCGAACAGCAAAGTGATCGAGTGGCCGACCGCGAACAGCGTGACATACAGCCCCACGTCCTTCAGGCGGTAGAGGAAGAAGATCACCCCGAACAGGAACAGCAGGTGATCGTAGCCGGTGATCATGTGCTTGGCGCCCATGTACACGAACGGCACCAGCAACACCCCTGTGCTTTCCTGGATGAAGCCTTTGTCGCCTTCGGGAACACCATGGGCAAGAGCCTCTGGCATGCCTATCAGCAACAGAACGAATGCCAATAGGGGGAGCAGGAACGGTCGGCGCAAGGCGCCATTACCGCGAAGAGATAGCGAATGCATAGGTAGATCCTGAGTTGATGAAGTCTGGGCCACGAGGGCCAGAGTCGAAGAGATACTCAGAATCGAGGGGGACGTTCTATCCGCGTGCTGTGGCCACTGGGCAAGCGCAGTGGGCCGGCAGTCAATGGCTGCTCCGCCGCTAGGTATTGAGGCGTCGGCAGCCAGGCCGAGAGGTGCGGGGTTTCATGGACATGGTCGGCCATCAACGACGAGTGCTGATGGTCTCCCCAGAGCTGAAAATCTTGTTCGCTCAGGTCCTCATCATGGCTGTGCTGATGAGAGATGGTGCCCACTTGCGCAATTTTTCCGTAGCCGGAAAACGCATGCCCCGCCCACAGCAACATCGACAGTAGTGCCAGAGCGGAAAGAAATCGGCATGTAGCAATTTGGCTCAGCATCGACGGACTGATTGCGACTCGACAGGAGGATTGCCTGGTTTGACGCATCCCCCCCAGGGGGATAGGATGCGATGGCGATTATCCTTGCACGAGGCTCCGCGATGAGCAAGCACGAACACGAACATCAGCACCAAAGTCATAAGGAAATCATCAAAAGGTTGAAGCGTGCCGAAGGCCATCTGCGCAGCATTGTTGGCATGATCGAAGATGGACGCGCGTGCGTTGACATTGCCCAGCAACTGCATGCGGTTGAGAAAGCGGTGTGTCAGGCCAAACGCACGCTGATTCAGGATCACATCGACCACTGCCTGGAGCACACGGTCGGCGCTCTCACCAACGGTGAGCGGGCGCCACTTGAAGAATTCAAGCAGATCACCAAGTACCTCTGAGCCCCCGCCATGTCGTCCTTTGCCGAACTCTTGCAACAGGGGGCCAGCCAGGCTTGGCTGTATGTTCCCACCGCCATCCTGCTAGGTGCCCTGCACGGCCTGGAACCTGGGCACTCGAAAACCATGATGGCGGCGTTCATCGTGGCGATCCGTGGCTCTGTCCGTCAGGCCATCCTATTGGGTCTGGCTGCGACGGCCTCGCATACAGCGGTGGTCTGGCTGGTTGCCATCGGCGGTATGTATCTGGGTCAAAACCTCGACGCCCAGACGACCGAGCCATACTTCCAGCTAGCCTCGGCGGTTCTGATCATCGGCATCGCCCTGTGGATGCTCTGGCGCACCTGGCGTGGAGAGCAGATGTGGCGCTTCGAACAGGAAGGTGATCATCCTCACTCGCATGACCATGCGCACGACGAAACGCGACGTATCGACACCGGTCACGGGCGCATCGAGCTGTCAATTTTCGAGGAAGGTGTCGCTCCGCGTTGGCGATTACGTACGATCAGCGGTCAGCCCTGGAAGGCCACAGATGCCTGGCTACAGACGACCCGCGCCAACGGCCGCATGCGGCGCTTCGCTTTTACCGAGCGCGATGGCTATTTGGAGTCCGTGGATGAGATCCCAGAACCGCACGAATTCGACGTGCGATTGAGCCTCGGTCATGGTGGCCACTCCCACGACTATGACCTGGCGTTTCATGAACATGCCCATGCAGACCTGGACGGCTTGGAGCTGTCACTGGATGGCTATCAGGACGCCCATGAGCGAGCCCATGCCAACGATATTCGTCGGCGATTCTCCAGCCGCAACGTGAGTACTGGGCAGGTCATTCTCTTCGGCCTGACGGGAGGACTGATTCCCTGTCCTGCGGCTATCACCGTGCTACTGCTCTGCCTACAGGTCAAGGAAGTCACGCTTGGTGCGGTGTTGGTGCTCAGCTTCAGTGTCGGTTTGGCCTTGACCCTGGTGGCTGTGGGTGTAGCGGCAGCCATTGGCACGCGTCATGCCTCCAACCGCTGGCCCTGGTTGGGTGCGGTAGCGCGCCGCGCTCCGTACCTGTCCAGCCTGCTGATCATCGGAGTGGGCATCTATGTCGGCCTGCACGGGTGGGCAGGGTTGAATACCTGAAATGTGGGACTTCTCAGCCTACCTGGGGTTGTTCGTCGCAGCCTTTGGGGCCGCCACTCTGCTGCCAATGCAGTCCGAAGCGGTGTTGACCAGCTTGCTGCTGGCAGGCAAGCAATCTCCGGCCTTGTTGCTGGTAGTGGCTACGGTTGGCAACGTACTTGGCTCGATCATCAACTGGCTACTGGGGCGCTACATCGAGCACTTCCGCCATAAACGCTGGTTCCCGGTAGCGGATGACAAGTTGCTACGTGCTCAGCGGGCCTACCACCGCTATGGGCGCTGGTCACTGCTGCTAAGCTGGGCGCCGATCATTGGCGACCCGTTGACCGTTATTGCCGGCATGCTGCGTGAGCCGTTCTGGAGCTTTCTGCTGATCGTACTGGTGGCCAAGGCGGGGCGTTACCTGGCGCTGGCGGCGTTGGCGTTCGGGGTGTTGGGGTGAGGCGCGATGCGGGGCTCGATCTGGTCAAGTGGTTGGCCATGTTCAGCATGCTGATCGACCACCTGCGCTATTTGTGGCCTGACGCTTACGGCCTGTTCATCATAGGTCGTCTCGCTTTTCCGTTGTTCTGTCTGAGCATCGCAGCCAACGTCACCAGAACCCGCCCCGGCGAACTATTCAGCGAAGGAAATGCGCGCTACCTCGGCTGGTTGCTGGTGTTCTCCCTGATTTCGGAATTGCCGTACCGTGAACTCTCACCGGAAAGTGCGACGCTCAACGTGATGCCGACTTTGTTACTTGGTCTGCTGGTCGCTTGGGGCGTCCATCACGCGGACCGGAACAGCCTGCTACTGGCTACTGGAGCGCTGGTCCTTGCGATACTTTTCCATCATCAACTGATGTACGGCTTAGTCGGTGTGATTTTGCCTGCTGCCTTTATGCTTGGGCTGCGAGGCATGCGTTGGTGGTGGCTGCCTGCCGTACTAGCCATTCTGGCCAACAGTCGTAATCGCTGGTTGGAAGGCTGGGGGGTCACACCGGAGACGGTGGCGATGTTCGTTATGGCTGGTGCCGCTGCGCCATTTGGCCTTGCCCTGTTGCGGCAATCCAGCTCTCTCCGTCCTTGGCCTGTTGGACGATGGGGATACTGGTTCTATCCAGGTCACCTGGCAGCCATATACCTGGTGAGCCCCTGAAAGGGCGTTTGTCCGCTTCTGGCCGATTGCAACCTGCCGTATCCTCTGCTTTCGGCCAGAAGCGGCCGATCATGCAGAGACTTAGGGAAACGCTGATCAAAGCCACCCGTCCGGGATTTTTCGTCCATGAGGCAGCAACTCCGAAATTCGCATCGTCATGACATCGAATTTCGGCTCTTTTTCAGCCCCGAATCATCAACCCGAGGCCCTTTCGGGGTTCATCACCCCGATTTCTCGCCCTCAGGACGCACCTGTCCTGTAGGGCGCGCACAGACTTCTCTGCGACAGCACCAGATTCGCCATCGCGAACAGCACATGCAACTGCGCCGTGTTCTTCGCCAGACCCTTGTAGCGGCACTTGCGATGCCGGAACAGGTTCTTCACCACATGGAACGCGTGCTCGACCTTCGAGCGGATGCTCGCCTTGGCGTGCTCCGCCTGCTCGATGAGTTGGCGTCTCGGGTCCGTCTTGTCCAGCTTCTTGTAGGTTGAGCGGCGACGTGCAATGACAAACTCAGCCTCGCACTCCTTCAGTTCGGGACGCTTGTCTGCGCCTTGGTAGCCGGCGTCGGCATGCACGTGCTTCTCCTCACCATGCAGCAGCTTGTGCGTCTGGCTCACGTCGGAGGCGTTCGCCGCCGTGGCGGCAAGCGAATGAACGATGCCGGTGTGCGCATCCGTACCGATATGCGCTTTCATGCCGAAATACCACTGCTTGCCCTTCTTCGTCTGGTGCATGTCGGGGTCGCGCTCGCCCTCCTTGTTCTTCGTCGAGGGGGGCGCAGCGATCAAGGTGGCGTCGACGATCGTGCCTTCGCGCAGGATCAGCCCTTGCTGACCGAGCTGTTCGCGAATCAGCGCGAAGATGCGCACCGGCATCTCGTGACGTTCAAGCAGACGGCGAAACTTCAGCAGCGTGGTGGCATCGGGCGCCTGACGCTCGATCAGGTCGATGCCCACGAAGCGACGCACCGCGATGCTGTCGACGATGGCATCTTCAATTCCTTCGTCCGACAGGCCCAGGCAGTTCTGGCACAGATACATGCGCAGCATCGTTTCCAGACCGACCGGCGGACGACCGCGCTCACCGCGGTAGTAGTGCGGCTCGATCAATGCCACCAGCTGCGACCACGGCACCAGACGATCCAGGTCGGTCAGAAACTTCTCCCGCCGCGTCGGCTTGCGACGCGCCGAGTACTCGAGATCGGCGAAGCTGGCTTGCTGTTTCATCTGGATGGTTGCGCCTATCGGGATGACCGGGGCATTCTACGGGGACGGGGTTAAATCAGCGTTTCCTTAGAGGACTTCCATTTAAGGCTTGAAGGTACCTACGAAACCGGGGATTCAGCTCTGTGCTGCAGCTGGTTCTAATTGCTGAACTGTAGCCTTGGGTGATTCCATCCGTAGGCTCTCTCGATACTGCTCTGCTGGAGCTTCGTGAGTGACCTCGACAGCAGCATCGTAGTTTTCTCGAATGACCGCCTCTATTTCAGCAATGTCGGCGCGGAAGAACTCCTTGCGCCCGTTAACCTTATTTAACCGACCGGCCGCAAAACGTTCATGAAGCTTTGCTTCCAATGCTGGGGCGTTATCCGAGAAAACCATCGCATGTACGTCAAACCAGAATGGCACCGACGCATCACCTAACTCATCGACGCGATCCATTGGCTCCAGGCGGCGGGTCATACCGATCTTGTAAATTCCTTCCCCGAATGCTCCGACGTTGGAGATCACATAAACGTAGCCAGCTTTGGCGTTCTGTTCGCGATAGTCGATAAGTTTCTCTTCGCTTTCCAGCGCAGCGCGACCTGCTTCAATCTCTGCCAACTTGGCCACAAGCGGCGCGCGTTCCTCCTCCGATTGTGCCTTTTCCAAGCGAGCCTGTAGCTCGCGCATTGCGGTCGCGAAGTGTTTGCGCTCCTTAGCGATCTTCTCCCGAGCGGCGCGAATCTCCTGCTCTAGCTTCTGCTGTTCCCGCAGCTCTTCTCGGGCGCGCTTGGCATCTTCCTTTTCCTCTTGCTTCTTAACCTGAAACTCATGGGCAAGGTGCAGTTCGTCAATCTTGAGGCTCAGGTACTTCCGAGATAGCTCAACGGACATCACTCTGCCGAGACGGTTGCAGGTTTCGAAGGACTTCAGAATGCGCTTTTCGCCCAGCTCTACGTTGTCGAATTTTACATTGTCGACGCAGTAGTCAGCTTCATTGTTGAATGATCGGAGCACCAACTTGATCATGTCGTTGACCAGCTTCCGACCTTCTACCTTGCCCCCATTCACCTCCCAGTTAGTGTTTCCACTCGCTGCCGTTCCACTTTTGATTAAGGCTTTCTGCTGCTCGCGAACCCCGACCAGTCGGGCTTTGTACTCATGGCTGGAGTTCAACTTGAACTTGGGCTCGTAGAGCGCAAAGCTTTCAAGAAGCAGTGTCTCTTCCCAGACGAGGATCTCCCTCTGCAAGTCAGAGGAGCGTTGCGCGAGCGCAGCTGCATCTTGCTCAGCTCGCTGAACCTCCTGGTGCACGGCCGCCAGCTTTCTTTTCTCCTGAGCGATCAGATTTTTGACCTCTACGACTTCCATGGCGCCGATCTGCCTGGTGAGTGCCTGAAGTTGCTGATAGCGCGCCTGAAGGTCAGTCAGTTGCAGGTCAAGATCATCGGCCCGCCTCCGGTGCTCAGGTCCCTTCCAATAGTCACTAAGGGCCATGTGGTTCCTTCCTCGTGTAGATCAAATTGTTGCTTGGCTCTGGACGCCAACCTGGGAGTCTTTATAGCCCAGCCGAACTGTATTGGCCGCTGAAGAAGTGCGGATTCCACGCCATTCGGACACTCAGCCCACGCTGATCCGGACACCTGTTCCACGATCATTCGGACAGGCAGTCGGAGCGCAGCGACGCAGGGGTGGCATTGTTAGTCTGAGGCGCCCGCTGCGTCGGCAACCGTGTCAGCACATCCTTGAGATAGGCATACGGATCGTGCCCATTATTACGGGCCGACTGGATCAAACTCATGATCGCAGCAGCGCACTTGAGCATGCGATCCCGCGCCGAGCATTTGAGAAGGCAACGGGATGAACGCTGGCTGGATAGCCGTGGTTTTCTGGGTATGCAGCCGAATCCATTTGTGGACGAGGTTGGCATTGAGGCTGTAGCCCAAGGCGATGTTTGCGATGGAGGCACCGGGTTCAGAACACTCCTGAATGACCTGGGCCTTGAAAGATTTGCTGTAGGTACGGCGCTGAGGGGGCATGGAAAATCCGCTTGATGGGCCATGGCCTTCGGCGGCGGTGTCGGGAAGGTGTGTTGGCCGGACGGATACTGTTGAACTACGTTGTCTGGGGCAACGGAAGTGTTTCGGCCCGACTCTGGAACGCGATCCGCAGCGACGACTGGGCAATTCCGCACGTTGGTCTGAGCAGCCTCGGGGAAATCGTCGGCTGGGCGCGCCCAGACGAGTTTCCGCCAAGGAACATGCAGACGAGCAAGGGGCTGCGGGCACTCGGCTACAACGTGAGGATCGGTGTTTGATCGAGGCGCCTGTGGCACACGCAGGCTGACGAGCCAGGCGCTGTCCATGGCCTGATCAGGCCGCCCCGCTGCGCCTTGCCTGAGCAGTTGACCTGCATCAATGGGGCGGGAGATCGCTGTACATTGACTCTTGATGTTTGTCCTGGTAGGCGCAATATCTTGCAAAGTCTTGTAAGGATTTCCTTGGCCGGAACCGCAAAGCGACGCGATTGGAGAGGGTGAGATGAAAGCGCACCTACAGGTGATTTTCACGCTCGATGAATTGGCTGCGTACTTGAAAGTCGGCAAGCGGACGCTTTATCGGCTCGCGCGCACGGGGAAATTCCGGCTTTCAAGGTGGGCGGGACGTGGCGGTTTCGTCAAAGTGAAATCGATCAGTGGATCAATGATCAGACCCGAGCCGGAGCAAAGAAGGAGGTGATGCGCAAGCGTGAACAGCAGCAGTCATCCGAGCAGCCCGTGTCGCCTGGGCGCACTGCCCGTCGCAGCAGGCAAAGGGCTTGAGTAACTCGTTTTTCAATTTTTCTGGAGGTATGACATGGACATTGATTTCAAGAAGTTGGCTCCCTGGAACTGGTTCAAGAACGAGCAGCAAGAGCAGCAGACCGCCTCTTCCCTGCCGGTGCAGCGCAATGACCTGCCAGCGGCGAGCGGGCCAGTCAGCCCGATCCTGCAACTGCATCGCGAGATCGACCGGCTGTTCGATGACGCGTTCCGGGGCTTCGGTTTTCCGGCGCTGGCCATGCCGCGGCTGCCATCCGATTGGTCGGGCATGCTGAAGCCGGCCCTGGATATCCAGGAAACCGACAAGCAGTACAAGATTGCCCTGGAAGTGCCCGGTGTCGAGGAGAAGGACATCCAGATCACCCTCGACAACGACGTGCTGGTGGTGCGTGGCGAAAAGCGCCAGGAACAGGAGAAGAAGGAAGGTGGCTTCCACCGTGTGGAGCGCTCCTACGGCAGCTTTCAGCGTGCCTTGAACCTGCCTGACGACGCCAACCAGGATTCGATCAAGGCATCGTTCAAGAACGGGGTGCTCACGGTCACGATCGACAAGCGCGAGGTCAGCGCGCCGAAGCAGGGACGTTCGATCCAGATCAACAGCTGACGTCGCCGGCTCGTTCGTCACAAGAAAAACCCGGTACGAGACGAGGTGTCGCGGCTCGCGATGCCTCGTCGCCTCAACTTTCTCAGGAGCATCAGCATGGCCAGAAAACAATGCCAGGTCTGTGGCCAACCCGCCACCGTGCGGGTGGAAGCCAATCTCAACGGTCGTCACAGCACCATGCTGTTGTGTGACGACCATTACCGCCAACTGGTGCGCCAGCAAAAGCGCACCGTCTCGCCGCTGGAAGCCTTGTTCGGCTCGCGCAGCGGCCTGTTCGAGGACTTCCTCGGCAGTGATTTCTTCCGCATCGGCGACGACGCGACGCCCGTTGCCGCCGATACCGATGACGTGGTCGATGCCTCGTTCGGCGAGCCCGCCGCCGCAGGTTCGGGTGCGCCGCGCCGTCGCGGCAGTGGTTTGGCCAGCCGCATCAGCGAACAGTCGGAAGCCCTGCTGCAGGAGGCCGCCAAACACGCTGCCGAATTTGGCCGCTCCGAGGTGGATACCGAACATCTGCTGCTGGCGCTGGCCGACAGCGACGTGGTCAAGACCATCCTGGGTCAGTTCAAGATCAAGGTCGATGACCTCAAGCGGCAGATCGAGTCCGAGGCCAAGCGCGGAGACAAGCCATTCGAGGGCGAGATCGGCGTGTCGCCCCGCGTGAAGGATGCGCTCAGCCGCGCCTTCGTGGCCTCCAATGAACTCGGCCATTCCTATGTCGGTCCGGAGCACTTCCTGGTCGGTCTGGCCGAGGAAGGCGAAGGTCTGGCCGCCAACCTGCTGCGCCGCTACGGCCTGACGCCGCAGGCGCTGCGCCAACAGGTCAGCAAGGTGGTCGGCAAGGGCGCCGAGGATGGTCGCGCCGAGACGCCGACCAACACGCCGGAACTCGACAAGTACTCGCGTGACCTGACCAAGATGGCGCGCGACGGCAAGCTCGACCCGGTGATCGGCCGCGCGCAGGAGATCGAGACCACCATCGAGGTGCTGGCCCGGCGCAAGAAGAACAACCCGGTGCTGATCGGCGAGCCGGGCGTGGGCAAGACCGCCATCGTCGAGGGGCTGGCGCAGCGCATGGTGGCGGGCGAAGTGCCCGAGACGTTGCGCGACAAGCGCCTGGTGGAACTCAACATCAACGCAATGGTGGCTGGCGCCAAGTACCGGGGCGAGTTCGAGGAGCGCGTGCAGAAGGTGCTCAAGGAAGTGACCGAGCACCAGGGCGAGATGATTCTCTTCATCGATGAAGTGCACACCATCGTCGGTGCCGGCCAGGGTGGCGGCGAAGGCGGGCTGGACGTGGCCAACGTGTTCAAGCCGATGATGGCGCGCGGCGAACTGAACCTGATCGGCGCCACCACGCTCAA
>Ga0247728_10082_pt1 | contig 33286 bp, 22 predicted proteins | sample SalenrCarbi39_FD_183048 | JGI IMG/M metagenome (GOLD analysis project Ga0247728, IMG submission 183048) | Saline wetland microbial communities from Lincoln, Nebraska, United States - Carb-i39 | ecosystem: Environmental > Aquatic > Non-marine Saline and Alkaline > Salt marsh | place: USA: Nebraska...
GGGGGGGGGGGGGGGGGGGGCGCGGGGGGGGGGGGGGGGGGGGATGGATGTCCGGGTGCGAAGGCGCGGGATTTCACCGTGCGCGCTGTGGGGCACCATGCTGCGTATCCACGTCGTGCGTGCGGCACGTGCCGCATTCATGAACATAGCAACGGCGCAGGCTGGTCGCAAGCGCGCGTACCCTTGCCGCAATGCGAAGCCGCCGCCCCTTCGACCCGTGCGGACGAAAGGGCGGCGGCGGGCGTTCGATGCAGCAGACAGGAAAGATGTGCCTGCGGATGGAGCGCGTGGGCAGGTGCTGCGCGCGCATCCCGCCTTCGGCGTCATCCGGTGCCCTGTCCGTCCTGTCCGCGTGGTGAAGCGCTACTCCCCGCCCTTCAGGCGGCGGCGGATTTCCTTGGCAGCCCTGCGTCCCGCGCCCATGGCCAGGATGACCGTGGCCGCGCCGGTAACGATGTCGCCCCCGGCGAACACGTTGGGAATGGAGGTTTCGCCGGTGTTCTCGTCCACCTCGATGTAGCCGCGCCTGCTCAGCTTCAGCTGCGGCGTGGCTTCCAGCAGGATGGGGTTGGGCCGGGTGCCCACGGCGATGATGGCAAGGTCGGTGGGCAGTTCGTAGGTGTCGCCTTCCACCGGCACCGGGCTGCGGCGGCCCGATGCGTCCGGTTCGCCAAGCTGCATGCGTTGCAGGGTGACGCCGGTCAGGCGGCCCATCTCGTCGCCGTGGAAGGCCACGGGATTGGCCAGCAGTTCCAGGATCACGCCTTCTTCCTCGGCGTGTTCCAGTTCCTCGTGCCGGGCGGGCAGTTCGTCGCGGGTGCGGCGATAGACGATGCGCACCGATTCCGCGCCCAGGCGCAGCGCCGTGCGCGCGGCGTCCATGGCCACGTTGCCGCCGCCGTACACCGTCACGTCGCGGCCCTGGTAGACGGGGGTGTCGTAGTCCGGAAAGGCGTAGGCCCGGCCCAGGTTGACGCGGGTAAGATATTCGTTGGCGGAAAACACCCCGGTCAGGTTTTCGCCGGGCACGCCGAGAAAGCGCGGCAGCCCCGCGCCCACGCCGATGAATACGGCGCGGTAGCCTTCCGCGAACAGGTCATCCACGGAAAAGGTGCGGCCACCCACCCAGTTGGTGACGAAATCCACTTCCTGGGTGCGCAGGGCCTGCACTTCCTTTTCCACGATGGCCGATTTCGGCAGGCGGAATTCGGGAATGCCGTACACCAGCACTCCGCCCACCTCGTGCAGGGCCTCGAACACGGTCACCTTGATCCCGCGCGAGGAAAGGTACCCCGCCACGGTCAGGCTGGCCGGGCCGCTGCCGATGCAGGCCACGCGCAGTTCCGGGTCCACCGCCGGGCAGGTCAGCCTGGCGGCAAGGTGGTCGCAGGCGTCGAGGGCCATGTAGGTGTCGGCCACGTAGCGTTCCAGGCGGCCGATGGCCACGGGCTGGCCCTTGGCGTTCAGCACGCAGGCGCCCTCGCACTGGTTTTCCTGCGGGCATACCCGACCGCACACGCCGGGCAGGCTGTTGGTCGACTTGATGGTGCGGTAGGCGCCTTCCAGGTCGCCCTTGGCAAGCTGGCCGATGAAGTCCTTGATGGGCACTTCCACGGGGCAGCCCTTGACGCACTTGGGGTTCTTGCATTGCAGGCAGCGTCGGGCCTCTTCCGTGGCCATCTGCTGCGTGTAGCCCACGGCCACTTCTTCGAAGTTGCGGATGCGCTCCTTGGCGGGCTGGCAGGGCATGTCCACGCGCGGGGTGATCTTGCGGCCCCCGGCGGGCTTGCGTTCGGCGGTGGCGGTCATGGTCTTACTTCTCCCCCGCGCAGGTACACTTGCAGTGGTGGTCGTACGATGCCTTCTCCTGCGGCTTGAAGGCGGCAAGGCGCTGGCGCAGTTCGTTGAAGTCCACCTTGTGGCCGTCGAATTCGGGGCCGTCCACGCAGGCGAAGCGGGTTTCGCCGCCCACGCTCACCCGGCAGGCACCGCACATGCCGATGCCGTCCACCATGATGGAGTTCAGGCTGACCGTGGTCTTCACGCCGAAGGGTTCCGTGGTTTTCGCCACCGCCGCCATCATGGGCACGGGGCCGACGGCCACCACCTCGGACACGGTCTTGTCGGCCTCCAGCCGCTGGCGCAGCAGGTCGGTGACCAGGCCCTTGTGACCGAAGCTGCCGTCGTCGGTGGACACCAGCACTTCGGGGCAGAAGGAGGACAGTTCGTTGTAGAACAGCAGCAGGTCCTTGCTGCGCGCGCCGATGACGGCCACCACGTGGTTGCCCGCCTTGTGGTGCCCCTTGGCGATGTGATGCATGGCCGCGATGCCCGTGCCCCCGCCCACGCAGATGACCGTGCCCGCCTTTTCGATGTGGGTGGGCTTGCCCAGCGGGCCGCACAGGTCAAGGATGGAATCGCCCGCGTCCAGGGTTTCCAGCAGGGCGGTGGACTTGCCCATGACCAGATAGACGATGGTGATGGTGCCGCGTTCGGGATCGGCGTCGGCGATGGTGAGGGGAATGCGTTCGCCCTTTTCGCAGACGCGCAGGATGACGAAGTTGCCCGGTAGCGCCTTTTTGGCGATGTGCGGCGCGTCGATGACCAGCTTGCTGGTCTGGCCGGGGATCAGGCGCTCTTTTTCCAGTATCTTGCAGGGCATGCGCGTGCTTCCTTCCTTGCGGGGATTGGCTGTCCGCCGTGGTGCTGTCGCGTGGTGCCACAGTATGCCGTGCTTGCGCGGGCCGCGCCGTGGCGGACGACGGTTGCCGGGGCGCCGTGGCGAAAACGGCTGCAACCGGTTGAACGGTCAGCGACCTTCGTAAGTTCTGCGCCCGTTCAATGCAAGAAAAATGCGGGTTGCGCGGGCGCTCGGTCGTATGTAAATTAATGTATCACGTCAGCGGTGGAACAGGGCGCGCACACCATCCTCCCCAATGGGGGACGGCCATGAGCTGGCAGGTTCCGCCTGCCTGGGCTGTTTTCGCCTGACCGGACCGTGACCGGAGACGGCAGGAACGGGACGTTCCGCCTGCCGAAGGCGCCAGGGGACCATGTCGGCAGGGTCACCGGCAAACGCACCAGCACGCACCATAGCCAAGGAACGGCCATGGACATCGGCGACGCAACCTCGTCACGCGGCCTTGCCGCGTACAGCCGCGCACTGACCCGCGATGCGGGCGATGCGCTGGGGCTGCTTTCCGCCAGGCGAACGAAGACGGCCTTCTCCCTTGGCCCGCTGACGGTCAGCTACGAGACCGAAACCACCCCCACGGAGCAGGACGCCGCCGTACAGGCCGCCGAATCGCTGCACCGCATGCGGGCCTTCAACTTCGCCGACAGCCTGCAAACGCAGCAACTGCTGGCGGAACTGGCCCCCGCCGAAGCCTCGGCTCAGGCCACCGACTCCACGGCCCCCCTTGCCGCCCAGGACGCCGGGACCCGGACAGCCCAGGCCGTGTTGACGGGAGAGGCAACCCCCACCCGTACCCCCGCCGCAGGCGCGCGGGCCTATGCCCGTTCCGCCTCGTTGGTGGACCGGCCTTCCATGATCCAGACCGCCGTGTAGGCGTGGGTATCGCACCAACTCTTGGTGTGTTGCGCATGTTTTGCAATTGACTTTTGTTATCATTGTGATAGCAACGGCCTCGTGGCACCGGAGCGTGCCGCGAGGCCGTCGTCATGATCGGCACGGGATGCGCTATACCCGAAAGCCCAGCAGGGCCGCGCATTGCCGGGCCTGCGCCCCGGCAGTCGCGCCGCTGGCCTGCAATCGCTCCCACATCCGGTTCTGCACGGTCCACCAGTCGAAGTCGGGTGCCACCTCGCGGGTGCGCGCCACGGTACCGCACAGTTCGTTCCAGTCCGGCGCGGGGGCGGCCAGCAGTTCCAGCAGGTGGTCCCGCAGCAGCAGGTGCAGCCCGTGCCGCTGGCGTGGGGATGGTTGCAGCGAGCGCAGCAGATCCAACCCCTGCCGCCACGCGGCGTCGTTGCGGGTGTCGTCACCGGAGAGGGTGGACGCAGGCGGCCCTGTGACCAACGCCAGCCCAAGCTGCGGGGCAAGGTCGGCCCACAGGTGGCTGGCGGGCATGTCGTGCTGGGCTTCTTCCCACGGGTCGACAAGGGCGAGTGCCTGGCTGGCCAGCGCGGCGCGCCGGGCGCCCTGGTTGCGTTCCTCGCCGCGCAGCAGGGACAGCAGCAGGGCCTGCCGGGCGTTCAGCGGCAGGTCTGCCACGGAAAGGGACGTTGCGGCGGCATGGGGTTCCGCCTCGGGGCGCACGGTGATGCGCGAGGCGCGGGCAGGCGTGGACGGCCCCGGCGGGGTCCAGGCGAAGCGCACGGTGCGGCCTTCCGCCTCCAGCGGCAGGCGCAGCGCGGCGGTGCCCGTAATGTTTCCCGTGCCGAGGGGGCCGGTTTCCGGGCTGCCAGATATGTCAGGCCCGGCAGGTGTGTCAGGCCGGGCAGGCGTGTCAGGCGCATCCTGTGCGCCATGTGCATCCTGTGCATCGAGGATCACGTCCACCTCGGCGCCCGGCCAGGCATGGGTGGCCGTGGTGCCCGGCGCGGGCAGTCCCTGTTCCGCGCGCAGGCGCCACAGGGCCTGAAGCACCAGGCTGGCGTCCGTGCCGCGTCGGGGCAGTACGGTGCGGGACAGGATGTCCGCCCCGGTGCCTTCCTCCGGTTTGTTGGAAAGGGCGTGGGTCAGGTGTTCCGCCAGACGCGGCAACAGGTCCGGACCGCCGGTGGCGGTGCACAGGTCCAGGGCGCGCAGGGCGTAGGTCATGGCGTTCACCGGCTCGATGCGCGAAATTTCGTCGAAGAACCAGGCGCAACTGGCAAAGGACGCCAGCCCCGCCTCCTGCATGGCCAGCAGCTTCCACGCCGCGTCGGCCTGCCGCCCGGTGATGCCGGGGACCAAGTGCGCGGCGGCAAAGGATTCTCGCGCGGCGGTGTCCCCGGGCTGCGTCAGCACCTGCCCGTAGGCCAGCAGTGCGGCCTTGGGGTTGCGGAACAGCGCGGATCCGGCGGCGGTGAAATGGGCGTCCAGCCCCTGTTTCACCGCGTCCAGCCCCTGACGCAGGGGGCCGCGCCAGCGCTGGTTCCAGCCGGGGTGGCCGCCGTCTGTGCAGCCGCAGTCGGACCGCCAGCGTTCCACGCCATGGGCGCAGCTCCACGACGAAGGCTCGTGCAGCAGCACCCGCATGCGCGGCGGGTTGCGATGGCGGAACGCGGCAAAATTGGTCAGCGCCACGCCGTCGCGCCCGGCGTAGCCCTGGGCCAGCACGTGGGCCAGGGCCATTTCGCCGAAGGTGAAGTGGTGGCCGTAGGTTTCGCCATCGGTGCATACGGTCAGCAGCCGGTCCCCGTTTCCGCCGTCCCCCCGTTCCTCGCCGGGGGGCACGGGCAGGGCGCGGGCCGCGTCGGCCAGCCTGCGCCAGAAGATTTCGCCGTCGCGCAAAAGTTGCTCGAACGCCACGGCTCGCGAGATGGGGCCGTCGTAGAAGAAGATGTCGATGCTCCGACCGGAGGGCAGTTCCGCCCGGTAGGGCAGGCCGATGTCCAGCGAGCCTTCGTGCACCGGCTGCCACGCGGCATTGGCCTGGTCGATGCCGTCCAGCGCGGCCACGGCACGGGCCTGGCGCGGGGCCAGCACGGTGAAGGCGATGCCCGCCTCCGCCAGGGTTTCCAGCGTGGGGGTATCCACGGCGGCCTCGGGCAGCCACATGCCTTCGGGCGTACGTCCGAAACGCGCCGTGAAGTCGGCCACGGCCCATGCGGTTTCCACCTCGCGGTCGAGCGGGGTGGCCAGGGGCATGATGACGTGATGGTACACCTGGGCCATGGCGTTGCCGTGCCCCCAGCGCGCCGCGCTTGTCCGGTCGCCTTCCACCATGCGGCGCAGGGTGTCCGGCGCGTGGCGGTCCATCCAGCGCAGCAGGGTGGGCCCGGCGTTGAAGCTGGTCCATTCGTAGCAGTTCAGGATGTCGCCGATGCGCCCTTCGCGGTCCAGGCGGCGCGCCCAACCCAACGGGGCATAACTTTCGTGCAGGATGCGGGTGTTCCAGTCGGTGGCGGGGGCTGCGCTGCCTTCGGGCAAAATATCATCCAGCCACGGATCTTCGCGGGGCGGCTGATAGAAGTGGCCATGGATGCACAGGCTGCGGGGCATGGGAACCTCCTGGTTTCCGGCAGGATACACCGCCCCGCCGAACGGGGAAAGGTGCCCCACCCGACTATGGGGGCACAAGCAGGGTTTACGGGGGAGCAATGCAAGGCTATCATCATGCCGTAGACAACCGGGGGTTCGCCGTGAACGTCGATACGGAAATGGTGAAAGATTTTCCCGTGCTGGGCGAAAAGCCCAGACGCGGGGTCTTTTCCACGACGGCCGATATGAAAATCGGTTTCGGCGGAACGCGACGTACCGTGCAGCAGAACGTGATGATTTACGTGAACCAGCGCGAGGATGGCCGCTACGATGCCCAGGTGCTGAACGACAATCACGTGCCCACTGGCGAGACCACCATCGTCACCTACGAGGACCTCGTCCTCGACTACATTCCCGAACCCGCCATTTACCACGAGAAGGTGTATCCGGCCATGCGCGAGTTGGCCGGGCACATCGCGCGCGGCGAGCGCCACCGCGAACGCGGCGAGACCTGGAGCGCCGAATTCGAGTTCCAGAACGCCCTGGCCATCGACGAGCAGAACGTGCGCGCCACCTTCGGGCTGGGGCTCACCTACCTTGCCCGCGAAGACCTGGACAAGGCGCGCGAGGTGTTCCAGCGGCTCATTGCCCTGCCCGGCGCCTTCGACCCGCGTCACAAGCACATGTTCAACGATTTCGGCATCAAGCTGCGCAAAAGCCGCATGTTCGGAGAGGCGTTGCGCTTCTACGCCCGCGCCGCGCAACTGGCGCCCAAGGACGACCACCTGCTGTACAACATCGCCCGGACCCTGTTCGAGTCCGGCGATTACGAGAAGGCCAACGGCTTTCTGTGCCGCGCCCTGGCCCTGAACCCCCGGCTGGAGGAAGGGCAGCAGTTGCGCGCGGTCATCGCGGTGCGCAAGGGGCACGATGTGGGGCACCCCATGGACATGCCGCAGGAACTTCTGCTGAACGATCCGTGCGATGTGCCGGAATCGTTGGCGGACACCGTGGAAAGCTATTAGCTGCAAGGGCCTTGAAGCCTGTGGAAATATCACGGGGCGGCGTTCTTCCGAACGCCGCCCCGTTTTCATTCAGGCAAAAGCCCTGCGGCAGCAGGGTACGCCGTTAGTACGGGATGCCCAGATTCACCGCGGCATGCACGGTAGCCCCGAAGAACACGGCCCGGCCCGCCAGTTCGCCCAGCAGCACCAGCGGCCCCATCCAGCGGGGGATGCGCGGGCTGCGGATCATCACCACCAGCGGCACCACGATGCCCAGTACCAGCCGCGCCCAGTACAGGGGCGATGCCAGCCACGCGCGCGCGGTCATCTGCATGACCGTGCCGCCCGATGCCCACACGCAGGGCACGATGACGTACACCGCCAGCGCCGCCGCCAGACTGCCCAGCAGCACGGCGCGCAGCATGGGCTGGCTGCCTTCGCCCGCGAACCAGCTGCCGAAGGAGGCCCCCAGCAGCAGCGCCGACAGCAGGAAGAACCCCAGCGGCGCGGCGTTGTGCAGGGCGGGCATGGCGGGCGGCGCATAGGTCATGCCCGAGGTGTACAGGGCGGCCAGGCCCACCAGCGCGGCGGCCCCGCGCAGGCCCGCGCCCGCCTTGCCGGTGACGGCGGCCACGGCAAGCAGCACGGCGAACGCGCCAAAGGCCAGAATCTCGCGGCTCAGCCAGGCCCTTTCCAGATGAGCCAGGGTGCGCACCGCCCCTTCCGGATGGCCCAGATGGAACAGCGAGGCCAGCAGGGCCACGCCCATGACGATGGTGGCTGTCAGCCATTCCGCGCGGCTTCCGGGGGCGCCGCCGCCCGTGCCCGTCGTGGTCGGCGTGGTCGCGCAGGCCCCGCCCGCGCAGCCGCACGAGCGAACGGCCAGCAGCAGGGCCATGCCCACGGCGGCTTGCGACAGCACGGTGAACAGCACGAGGGGAAGTTCTATGTTCTGCATGGCTACCTCCTCACCACGCGGGGTGTTCTGGGCATGATGAAGCGGGTGGACGGGTTGACCTGCGGCATTTCCGGGTACCCTGCCGGGTACTGCACGGCGTTGGCGGCGTCCGCCGTGGACAGGGCGGCAATGTCCACCAGCCGCAGCGCCCGCACCGGGCAGCTTTGCACGCAGGCGGGCTGTTCACCGGCGTCCAGCCGTTCGTGGCACAGGCTGCACTTTTCCGCCTTCTTCAGCACCGGATTGTAGCGCGGCGCGCCGTACGGACAGGAACGGATGCAGTTGCCACAGCCGATGCAGCGGTCCTGATGATGCACCACCACGCCGTCCTCGCGCTTTTCGTACGCCTTCACCGGGCAGGCGTTGAGACAGGCGGGGTTTTCACAGTGGTTGCATGCCAGCGAAAAGAAGGCCCGCTCGCGGTGGGGGTAGATGGCCTCGTCCAGCGGATACAGCTGCCGCCAGACCACGCCGGTTTCCTGTTGGTAATAGTTCTTGCAGGCCATGGCGCAGGTGAAGCAGCCGATGCAGCGCTCCACGTCCACCAGAAAGGCGCGTTGCCCGGGACGGGATGTCTTTTGTGTGGTCATGGGCCGCCTCCTATGCTCTCGCCACGTCGGCGAACTGGTCGTGAATGGCCACGCCGGGGGCACCGGTCTTGTAGGCGCCCATGTCCGCCGACTCGTCATCCACAAGGTTCTGCACGTTGAAGTCCAGCTTGCGGAACCACGCCTCGTACACCAGCAGGCAGTCGCCGGGCACCGTATTGGTGATCTTGGCGCGCAGCTTCACCTCGCCGGTGGGGTTGAACACCCGCACCGTGTCCAGGTCGGCGATGCCCTTGGCCTTGGCCAGCGCGGGGTTCAGGTAGACGAAGGGTTCCTTCTGGAATTCTTCCATCCAGTCCAGGTTGGCGAACTGCGAATGGATGGCGAACTTGCTGTGCGGGGTCAGCAGGCGGTAGGGGGCGTAGGCCTTGCGGCCTTCCTTGTATTCCGGCAGGGCCTTGTGCCCGTGGCTGGCGCACAGGTCGGACCGGAACTCGTACTTGCCCGACGGCGTCTTGAACTTGCGGTCGCTCCACGAGGCGGACGACGGCATCTTCGCCTTGGCCGGGCCCTTGCGCAGGTCCTGCCAGTGGCTGATGCCCAGCAACTCGTACACGCCCTTGTTGAACTCCTTCTCCATCCACTCCTTGGTGTCGATGTCCTGCGGATAGGTGCAGGAACCGGGAGACAGGCGGTTCATGTGCTTCGAGAGCAGCGCCGCGATCTCGATGTTCGACTTGGCCTCGTGCAGGGGGGCGATGGCCTGCTCGTTCAGTGATACCCAGTAGTGCCAGTAAGATGCGTTGACGGTCCATTCCTCGAACAGGGTGGTCACCGGCAGCACGATGTCGGAGTGGCGCACCGTTTCGGTGAAAAACTGTTCGACGCTGACCACCATTTCCAGCTTGTTGAAGGCCTTTTCCAGCTTGTTGCGGTCGAAGTCCTGCGCAAAGGGGTTCTTGCACGACGACCACAGCACGCGCACCGGCGGGTTCTGGGCGTCCAGCAGTTCCTGGGCGGTCTTGTTGATGTTCAGGGCGCGGTCGGTGTAGGCGGCTGCCGCCGCCGCACCTGCGGTCACGTCGAATTCGCCCTTGGGACCCGCCTTGCCCACGAAGCCGGTGGACCCCGCCGGGGCCTTCTGGATCATGGCGTGGTAGTTGAATCCCCAGGTTTGCAGGTGGCCGTAGCGCGCGCCGCCGCCCACCTTGCCCACGTTGCCGGTCATGGCCACCAGCGCGTCGATGGCGCGCACGGCGGCCCCGCCGTTGACGTGGCGCTGCATGCCGTAGCCGATCCAGATGGTGGCGGGCTTGGCGGTGGCGAATTCCTCTGCCACGCGGCGGATCTCGTCGGCGGGGATGCCGGACTTTTCCGCCGCCCAGTCCACGGTGACGTTGTTGCGCAGGTACGCGGCGAATTCCTCGAAGCCCACGGCGTTGTTGGCCACGAAGTCGCGGTCCACCAGCCCCAGGTCAAGCACGTGCCGGGCCATGCCCAGCGCCAGCGCGCCGTCGCTGCCGGTTTCCGGCTGCCAGGCCACGTCGCCCTTGGCGGCGGTCTGGGTCAGCACCGGGTCGATGACCACGATCTTGGCCCCCCGGTCGCGGGCGGCGTAGACGTACTTCATGGAATGCACGGAACACCACGCGGGGTTGGCGCCCCAGATGATGACGTAGCGCGACTTTTCCATGTCTTCCGGGTCGTTGCACCACATGTCGCCCAGGTCGTAGTTCTGGGCGTCTATGCCTGCGGGCCAGCAGGGCGTGCCCACGAGGCGGGTGGTGTAGCCCAACGAGGACATCATGCCCTCGACCCCATAGTTGGTGATGCCGAAGTTGCCGGAATACTTGGTAAGGGCAAGACCCAGCAGGTTGCCGTCCTTTTCCTTGATCTCCAGCAGCTTGCGGGCGATGCGTTCCATGGCCTCATCCCACGAGACGCGCCGCCAGTTGCCGCTGCCGCGCCCGTCCTGGACCATGGGGTACTTGATGCGGTCGGGGCTGTAGACGCGGCGGGGGTAGGCATAGCCCTTCACGCACAGCCCGCCCGCCGTGAAGGTGGATTCCGGCGCGCCTTCCACGAACCTGACCACCCCATCCTTGACGTAGGTGACGATGCTGCACGTGTCGTAACAGTTGCGCGGGCAGGCGTTGCGGAAGATCTGGAAATCCGCCTTGTTGAAGGGCGCGGCGGATGCGCTGCGGGGCGTCAGCAGTCCGCAGGGCAGCGTGGCCAGCGCGCCGGATGCGATGAGCCCCTTGAGGAAGCTGCGCCTGGTCATGGCGTAGGATGGCGTGCGGGATGGCGCTCCGCGCGAGGGGGCGCCGAGGGAATCGGACATGGTGACCTCCGTGGTGTTCGTGATTTGCGGAAGATTGTTGGCTATGCGTCCTGCCGGCCTTGCATTCCGGTGATCGTCTCTTCGATGCTGGCGGTGGAACAGGCTGCTGCGGCATCTTCCTGCCAGCACAGCAGCATGGCCAGCGCACGGGCGATGGCGGGCGGCACGTCGGGTTCGGCCAGGGCGTGCTGCACGAAGCGCGGCACCCATGCCCCCATGTGCTCGGCCACAAGCCAGCGCCATGCTTCCTGCGTGTCGGTGGCGAGCGTGGAGGGGGAAGGCTCCGGAGCGGAAGATGGCGGAGCGGCGTTCGCCGCCTCTCGCAGGGCCAGCAGCGCAAGCGCCGCATCCAGCTCGAAGCTCAGGTGGTCGTCGGGCGTGGCGCCTTCATCGGGTACGGCATACCCGAGGGAGTGGTACAGGTTGCGGACGTCCATGGCGGCTTCACCCATCAGGCGGGGTTCCGTTTCCAGCCATGCAGAGGCGTAGGGCGGGGCGGGCACGGCCATGGGCCCCACGAATAGCCGGTTGAAGGCGTACTCGGTAGTGCGCCAGTGGTCGGGGGTATCAATGGTGTCTAGGCCGGATAGAGGGCCGGATGGGGCGCAGGGGGGAGCGCCGCGCGTGGAGCGGGAGCATCCGAACATGGTGCGGCACGCATCCAGCGCCAGCGAGGCCGCACGCAGGCCGTCCGCACCCCGCGCGGAGAACAGGTCGCGCAGGGCGCGCAACAGGCATGCATCGCGGGGCGTGCCGGGGGTGGGAAAAATGTGATTCATTGCGTCTCCTCGGTCTGTCCGGGCCGCACACGCGGATGCAGGCGGATGCGGGCAGTGGCCTGTTTTTGGACATATGCAGGCTAGTCCGGGAGCGTTGTCGTCACAAGGCTATGAAATGGGGTGATAATGGGTAGGGGACACTACCCGATGCGGGCGGAACCGTCCGGATGAGGAGGGGGGTGGCGAAGGCCGTGGCCGGAATGGAGGGGGCAACCCTTTGCGCGTGCAGGAGTTCGGGCGGCTGCATCGTCAGGCGGCGGCAAGGGGGGGGGCGGCATGCCGCGCCGGTCGCAAGGGAGGATTGCCGGGCCTGGCGGCTGCCGGGCCGTGGCGGAAAAATCATGCCCGCCGCAAGAAAATCATCCCGCGTCACTCCGCGCCGGAGGGAGAGCGCGGCCCCGGTGCACTACGCAGGTAGGCGCACAGGCTGGCGTCCTTGCCGTGCAGGCCCAGTTTGCGGCGGATGTTCTTGCGGTGGGTCTGCACCGTTTCCACGGACAGGTTGAGGGCGCTGGCGATGTCCTTGGTGGGGCTGCCCGCCTGGATGAACTGGCAGATGCGCATTTCTGCCGGGCTCAGGCGCAGCAGCAGCGGGTCCGGCCCGGCATCGTCGGGGGCCAGGCGCAGCAACTGGTCGCGGATCACGGTCAGGTAGCCGCGCCGCACTTCCGGTTCCATGTCCGCCTCCAGGTGGTCCAGCGCGGGCAGCAGCATGGCGTGCACCTTGCGCGCCACCTCGCGGTTGATTTCGGCGCGTTCGCCGTCGATGTTGCGCAGCACCGTGCGCAGGGTGATGTTCATTTCCTCCAGGTGGGCCTTTTCCTCGCGCAGGGCCTCGGTGCGTTCGGCCACCACGCGTTCAAGCGCCTCGCGCTGGTGCACGTGGCTGGTGACGTCGGTGAGCATGACCAGATACCCGTCGCTGGCCAGGCTGACGGCGTTGAGCGGCGAGATGCGCATGCGGAAGACCTGCGCGGCGTGGGGCGGCCCCACTTCGGGGCGATTGGGAGCGGTGGCAAGCGCCGCGTCCGGTGCGGCGGCGGGGGTGATCTCGCACGAGACCCCCAGGGGGTAGAAGCGCAGCAGGTCCTGCATGCTTTCGCCCTCCAGCCCCAGCGCCGTCCAGATGGGCAACCCCGGCACCGCACGCCCGGCCAGGTGCCGGTGCGCGGTGCGGTTGACGCTGGTGATGATGCCTGCGGCGTCGATGGCCAACACCATGTCCGAGGTGGAGTCGAGGAAATTTTCCACCTTGCATTTTTCCAGCGTAAGCAGGCGGTTGGCATCGTCAAGCTGGGTGGTGTCCACCTCTGCCCGGCGGGATTCCCAGTGCCGGGTGAACAGCACCGAAAAGGCGTCGCCGTACAGGCGCACCACCTGCGCTGCGGCGTCGCGGGCGCGGCGGGGGGCGGGCATGGCCTCCACCACGTCCAGTACCGCGTGCACGAGGGTGTGGAAGCAGCCCAGAAACATGGCCTCGGTCACGCCGCGCATGCGGTGGCGCCGGGCAGAGGTCAGCAGGTCGTGCCCCCAGCCGTGCGGGGCACCGCTGGTCAGGCCGTCTTCGATTTCGCGCACCAGGTCGCCGAAGGTGGGGGCAAGCCCGGCGTGCAGCGCGGCGCGCAGGGGGTGCAGGAACCCCAGCAGCGAATCGATGCAGTCCTGCCGCTTGGCCGTGGTGTGGCGCAGGTAGCCCGCCTCGCGCATGCGCTCGGACCAGCGGGTCAGGAAAGGTTCCATCTGCCCTTCGATGTCCAGCAGCACGGGCCGGGCCGCAGTGAAAAGCGCCGTATCGGCGGCGTCTGCGCGTGCTCCGGACCTGGCCGGATTTGCGGCGGGGGGGCGGCGGGTATGCTTGGTCATGGAAACTCCGGAAGGTATGCGCCCGGCCTGCATGGAGGCCGGGCTTGATCGGAGCGGGGCCGGGAAACGGACGGGGCGCGGGAAAGCCGGGTGGCGGACGGCGATGCGCGGTGCAGCGCGCGCCCGCGCCTTGCCATGCGGCATACCCGATGGGTACCCGGTGCGTTGCGCCCCCGCGCGGGTATGCTATTCTTTACCCAAGTCACGCGTGGACACAAGGGCGTGTCTGGCGGAACGCGAGGGGAGGCCGTGGTGGAGGAACGCAGGGGATATGCAGGGGGCGGGCGGATAGCCGGAAACGCTGCGCAATGCCTGCCGGTCAGGCTGTACCGGCGGTCAAGGTTCGCCTGTCTGGTTGCCCGCCGAGGCGGCGGGCGACTGCCCGGTGTGGCGGCACTGCGTGTCTGGCTGCTGGCCTGGATGCTTGCCGGGGCGTTGGGCGCGGCATCGGGCGCAACATCGGCCATGGCGGCCGACCCGATCATGCCCGCCAGCGGTTCTTTCGGTATCGCCAGCCCGGCAGGAGAGCCGTGCCCGCTTACCTCGCCGGAACACACCGCCCGACTGGTGGCACCCGACCTGCCAGGACAGGCGGGACTGGCGGGGTTGGGCGAACAGGCGGGGCGGGGGGACGCTTTCGCCTTGGCCCACGTGGGTGCACCCCTTGCGGTGGTCGTTGCGCTGGAAGGGCCGCCCCTGCCATCCGGCGTGTTTCCGGTGGTGAACATCGACAGGGCAGCCGGGCCGGACGGTGGGCGGGTGTCCGCCACCACCGGGTACCCGGATTCCGAAGTGCGCTTCAGCGCGCCGGGCCGCTACGAACTGGACCTGACGGTGACCCTGGTGGCCCGTTCCAGTTGCGGCGGGGCCAAGGCCCGCACGGTGCTGGAGCGGCGTGTGGTGATACGGGTGCAGCCGTAGCCGCGTCATTCTCCCTCGCCCCCCGCGCACGCGCCGTTCGTCCACCCCGTCGGGCACCGCCCGTCCATCCGGGCCGACTCACGCATCTATCCTGCCAAGCCCATCTGGCTCGTCCGATTCCCCGGTCGATCTGGTCCGTCTGGCCAGTCTGGGTTGTCTGGCCTGTCTGGCCCTCCCTCCCGTCCATCTCGCCCGGCTATACGGGCAGGGTGATGGTGAAGGTGGTGCCCCGGCCCGTGGTGCTGGTGAAATCAATGGTGCCGCCGTGCCGCTTGACCACGATGTCGTGGGCGATGGCCAACCCCTGCCCGGTGCCCTTGCCCACCTCCTTGGTGGTGAAGAACGGGTCGAACACCCGGTCGCGCAGGGCCTCTGGTATGCCGGTACCCGTGTCCGCGATGCGGATTTCCACATGGCCGCGCCCCGCCGATGCGCCAGTCGATGTGCCAACCGATGTGCCAGCCGGGGCGCCGAGGGATTCGCTGGTGGCCCCGCTGCCCGGCAGCATCCGCGTGGTGATGGTGATGCGCCCCGGCGGCGGGGGCGTGCCGTCCGTCATCCCGGTGGCCCCGGCCTCGTCGCCGTGCATCACCTCGGTCGCCTGGCGCGCCTCGGCGATGGCGTGGGCCGCGTTGACCACCACGTTCAGCAACACCTGCGCGAGGTCGCCGGGCAGGCAGGGTATCAGCGGCAGGTCGGGCGCAAGGCGCGTCTCCACCTCGGCCACGTACTTCCATTCGTTGCGGGAGACGGTCACCGTGTCCTGCACCAGCTGGTTGATGTCCGCCGGGCGTTTTTCCGTCGTTTCCGGGTGCGAGAATTTCTTCATGGCCAGCACGATGGAGGCCACGCGCTCCACCCCCTCCAGCGCCTGGGTGATGGCGCGGGGCACCTCGTCGGCCAGGAAGTCGGCATCGGAGGCGGCCAGGGTGTCGCGCAGGCGGGTCAGGCGTTCACCAGCGTCTGCTGACGGCGGGGAAGGCCCGGCAGCGGCCCCACCCCCGGTTTCCGTGTCCTGCCGGGCCCCCTTGCCCGTCGTGTCTTCCCCTTCTTCCTTTTCTTGCCCTTTTGGCGCATCCCCGCTCTTCACGGGTACCCCGGCCAGGGCGCCGCACTCGGCCAGGGGCCGCAGCAGATCTTCGAAGGCGCCACCCAGAAAACGCAGGTTGTCTCCCACGTACTGGATGGGCGTGTTGATTTCGTGCGCCACCCCGGCCGCCAACTGGCCTATGGATTCCAGCTTCTGGGCTTGGGTCAGGCGGCGTTCCATGGCCTTTTGCGCGGTGGCGTCGAAGAATACCAACGCCAGGTGCGGCGCCCCCTGCCACGGCACGGGCAGCAGGCTCCAGCGCACGGGAATGTTGCGCCCGTCGGGACGACGCAGCACATGCTCCTGGTCCAGCATCGTGGCAAACCCGGTCTCGCCGGGCAGCAGGCAGGTTCCCTTGGTGATCTGGCGATACAGGTCGGCGCATTGTTCTTCCGCGTCGCCGCAGCCCAGCAGGTCGCGGGCCACGGTGTTGACCTCGGCCACGGCGCAGTCGCCGGGGCGGACGATGACAATGGCCGCCCGCAGCCCCGAGAAGATGCGCGACAGCAGTTCCTCTCGTTCCGCCAGGTCGCGGGTACGGTCGCGGATGCGCGCCTCCAGTTCCTCGTTGGCGGCGCGCAGGGCCTTTTCCAGTGCGTATTCGGTGGTCACGTCGCGGCCCACGCCCTGGAACCCGGCAAGTTGCCCCCGGTCGTCGTACAGGGTGCGCCGGGTCCATTGCAGGCGGCGTTCCTCGCCCGATCCGGCGACAACCCAGTGATCGAAGGTGGCGATGGCGGGCAGGGAAGGATCAAGGGAGTCGTTGAAGATGTCCCGTTCCGCTCCCGGTGCCGTCCGGGCCCGGAACACGCTGCCGACCAATCCTTCGCGTTCTACGCCGAAGAACGCGCAGAAGGCGTCGTTGGCGAAGGTGATGGTGCCGTCAGGCAGGTAGCGGCAGATCAGTTCCGTCTGGTCGCTGATGATGGCCGAAAGCAGGGCCTCGCTTTCCTCCAGAAGGCGCGATTTGGTTTCCAGCAGCGTATCCACCTGCTGCTGTTCCTGGATCACCCGCTCCAGCCTGCGGTTGCGGTCTTCCAGTTCGTGCCGCAGTGATTGCAGCGCTTCCTGCGGGGCCACGAACAGCCGGTGCCCCAGCAGATGGAACACCACCACCAGCCCGGACGTGCCCGCCAGCAGCAGCGGCAGGATGCGCAGCAGCAGGCCCGTCGAGCGCGCCTGTATGCCCGAATCGTCCGTTTCAAGGGCAATGCGCATGCCCGGCACGGAAAGGGCGTGCTCCGTGCGCAGGGCCACCTGCATGTCCGGCCCCATGACGGCCGCCGGTTGTCCGTCACGCAGCAGCACCTTGCGCAGCCTGTGGTCGGTGGGGTCGTGCGGCAGGAAGGTGATGTCCACGGGCAGCAACGCGCTCAGCACGCCCACGGGAACGCCGTCCCGCAGCACCGCCCGGGCCAGCCGCCAGTATGCGGCCTTCTGATTCGCCCCGCCGGTCTCGACCGTGGCGCCCGTGCCGTCGCGCACCTCGCTTTGGAGGAGTACCGCCTGCGGCGCGGCAAGGGCCTGTTCCAGCCATGGCGGCGAAATGCCGTCCTTGTCGCACGGCGCGCCGTTGACCAGAACGGGCTTGCCGTCGGCTCCGTACAGGGCCGTGCAGGCCCCGCGCCCCACGGTGGCGAACAGATCCATGGTTTCCGAAAGCTGTGGCGGTGGGTGACCCGCCTGTCTTTCCCGTTGCTCCTGTCCTTCCCGTTGCGCCGCTGGCTCCAGGGCGCGGCGCAGGGGCGGGAATGCCGCGTAGCTGTCCAGCATCTGCCTGCGGTTGTTCAGGTACCTGTCCACAAGGGCGGCGTACACTGTGGCTTCGTCGGCCAGGGTTTCGGCGCGCAGGCTGGCCATGGTGTCGCGTGCCTGCACGCGAGTGAGCCAGTAGGCCCAGGCCGACTGAAAGGCGATGAACGCCAGCAGGAACCAGGCGAACAAGACACGCACCGGTCGATGATGGCTGGCAGGGCGGGGTTGTGCCTGGCGCGGCTCTGCCGGGCGGGGCGGTGGGGCCGGAGTGGCGTTGTCGCGGGTGTTCTGGGGCATGCGGTGTGTCTGGTCCGTGGGGGGAAGGGCGGGGGGCATGGCGGGCCTCCTGGATGCGGCGCGGGCCGTGTGTCGCGGGAAGATGACGGGGCCGCCCTTGTCAGAGTGCCAGAGGATTGTTACCTATCAGGGCTGGAGCGGCGTATTATAATCTGGATGCTTTTACCGGCCCCGCCGGAACGGTCGCTTCGCACAAACGTTACAGGAGGTTTCGACATGCTCGGACGCACGGTCTCCGCACCTACGAGGGCGCGGGCAGAAACCGTCAACGCCTTCATGCGTGGTGTATACAACTGGATGTTCGTGGGGCTTGCCGTGACGGCAGGTGCCGCGTGGTTCACTGCGTCAAGCCCGGCCATGCTGCAACTGGTGTTCGGCAACAGCTTCGTGCTGATCGGCCTGATCCTTGCCGAACTCGGCCTGGTCATGGGCATCAGCGCGGGCATCGCACGCCTTTCCGGCGGCGCGGCCACCGGGCTTTTCGTGCTGTACAGCGCGCTGAACGGCATCACCCTTTCTGCGGTGCTGCTGGCCTACACAGCGGGTACGGTGTTCCAGGCCTTCGCCACGGCGGCGGGCATGTTCGGCGCCATGTCCCTCTACGGCCTGACCACCAAGAAGGACCTCACCTCGTGGGGCAGCTTTTTGTTCATGGGCCTCATCGGCATTCTCATCGCCAGCGTGGTGAACATTTTCGTGGGCAGCTCGGCCATGTCGCTGGTCATCAGCGCCATCGGCGTCATCGTGTTCACGGGGCTGACCGCCTACGACAGCCAGAAGCTGCGCATGATGGGCGAAACCGCCCCCATGGACGACGCCACGGCCATCCGGCGTGGTACCATCCTGGGCGCGTTGACCCTGTACCTGGACTTCATCAACCTGTTCCTGATGATGCTGCGCCTGTTCGGTTCTTCGCGCGACTAGCCTGCATCGCCTGCGTGATCGACTGTGACTGCCAGGGGGGGCGCTTCGCCCCCCTTTTTCATGGTGCGGTGCTGCGCGTCCCGCCGTGTCCGACCGGAACGTCGTCCCGTCCTTCCTTACTCGGCCCGGCCCCGCCCTTCCCGGCCCGGCCCAGTCCCGACCAGTCCTGTCCTGTCCCGCCCCGCCCCCCTGCCTGCATTACCCCGGCGACAAGCGCGCCCGCACATGCTAGACTTGTATCCATGCGCACATCGTTGCCCTTTTCTGGATTGATCGGGGCGGCGTCATGAACATCGCCGCCGTGCAGAAGACCTGTGCCCCCCTTCTGCGCCCGTTGGGCGCGGCCTACGCAGCGTGCATGGCCGCCCGCCGCGCCGCGTACGAGGCGGGCGTGCTGCCGCGCTTTGCTCCTCCGCGCCCGGTGGTGTCGGTGGGCAACATCTGCTGGGGCGGCACGGGCAAGACGCCACTGGTGCACTGGCTGCTACGCTGGTGCGGCGCGCACGGGCTGTCCGCCGCCGTACTCACGCGCGGCTACGGGGCGAAACCGCCGCAACTTCCCCTGCTGGTGCGGGCCGAAAACTCGGCGGCGGAGGCGGGCGACGAACCGCTGATGCTGGCCCGCCAGAACCCCGACGCGGCCGTGCTGGTGGACCCGGTGCGGCGCAGGGCCGGACACTGGGCAGAGGCGCACCTTGCCCCGCACCTGTACCTGCTGGACGACGGTTTTCAGCACCTGGCGGTGCGCCGCGACCTGGACATCGTGGTGTTGCGCCCGGCGGACCTGACCGGTGAATGGGGCCGGACCATCCCGGCGGGATCGTGGCGCGAGGGTGCGTCCGCGCTGGGCCGCGCTCATGCCTTCTGCGTGAAGGCGGAGCCGGACATGTTCAATGCCCTGGGCCCTCAACTGGAACGCCGCCTGATTCGCTACGGCATGCCGGTGTTCAGCTTTCGTCTTGCCCCGCGCGGCCTTGTGCGGGTGGGCCGGGGACTGGACCCGCGCCCGGCGGAGCAGGGGGCGGTAACCCGTGCGCATCTGGACGGCGCGCCCTACGTGCTGGTCAGCGGCGTGGGCGAACCGGCGCAGGTGCACGCAACGGCCACGCGCTTTTTCGGCTATCCGCCCCTGCTCCACCGCGTTTTTCCCGACCATCATCCCTACGGCCCCGGCGATGTGCGCCTGCTGGCGGGCGAGGGGTGCGCGGTGGTGTGCACCCCCAAGGACGCCGTCAAACTGGCGCCGTTGTGCGGCGAAGGTGACGGGTGCCGTGGCCATGACGGTTCCGGGGGCGACGGCGCCAACCCGCCGGACCTGTGGGCCTTCGACCTGGTGACCGAATTCGGACCGGCATTGTGGTCCACGACGAATTTTCCCGAATGGTGGGCCGCCCGCTGGGCGGGGCTTTCCGCAGCCCGCCGGGCCTGACCTGCCGCAGTCCGGCCCGGTTGACCGCCCCTTGCCGGGGGCGCCGACCCTGATCGGTTCCGGCTGGTCCCGGCTGACACGACCGGCGGCAACGGACCTTCCGTGGCCGAAGTCGGCAGCCCGCCCGCATTCGACATCTTTCACTCCGGCACGGCCGGAAAGGACATCCATATGACAAAGAAGAAACGCGACGAGAGCTACGTGCTGCCCGACGCGAACGACCTGACGGCCCTGTTTCGCGAGGCGCACCGCCCGCTGACCATCGACGCGCTGATGCGCATGCTGGGCCTGCACCGCCGCATGAAGAAGGAACTGGAGGGCCGCCTGGAGGACCTCGTCCGGCAGGGGCGCACCATCCGCCTGCGCGGCGGGGCCTGGGGCCTTGTGGAACAGCTGCGGCTGGTCACGGGTACCCTGTCCATCCAGCGTTCCGGAATGGGCTTCGTGCTGCCCGAGGAAAAGGGGCGCGACGACATCTACGTGCATTCCTACCAGATGGGCGATGCCTGGCACGGCGACAAGGTGGTGGTGGCCCTGCTGCCCGGACGCCACGGCAAGAATCCGGAAGGGCGCATCGTGCGCGTGCTGGAGCGGGGCCGCAAGGAAATACCCGCCCGCGTGGTGCGCAGCATGGGCAAGCACAGCCTGCTGTGCCGCCCGGCCGACCCGCGCATGGCCGTCAGCTTCATGGTGGACATGAGCGCCGTGGAAGAGAAGGCCGAAAAGGGCGACCTTGTGGTTGCCGCCCCCGGTGACAAGGTGGAGGACGGCCTGTGGGCGGCCACCGGGCTTGCCGTGCTGGGCGCCGACGACAACGTGCTGGTGCAGGAACGGTTGGTGAAGATCAACCACGACGTGCCCACCGACTTTCCGCCCGAGGTGCTGGAAGAAGCCCGCGACCTGCCCGCCGAGCCAAGCCGCGACGACATGGAAGGCCGCATCGACTTGCGCCACCTGGAGTTCGTCACCATAGACGGGGCCAAGGCCCGCGACTTCGACGACGCCGTGTACGTGGAGGAACAGAGCACCGGCTACCGCCTGTGGGTGGCCATCGCCGACGTGGCCCACTACGTGCGGCCCGGTTCGGCCATGGACCGCGAGGCGCAGGCCCGGTCCAACTCGTACTATTTCCCGCAGTCGGTGGAACCCATGCTGCCCGAGGCCCTTTCCAACGGGCTGTGCAGCCTGAACCCGCGCGTGCCCCGGCTGGCCATGGTGGCGGAAACCTTCTTCTACGCCGACGGCAGCCCCGGCCGCAGCAAGTTCTATGCGGCCATCATCGAATCCAAGGCCCGGCTTACCTACGGGCAGGTCAACCGGGCGCTGATCGAGAAGGACGAGAAGGAGCGCCGCCTGCTCACCCCGGTGCTGCCCCTGCTGGAACGCGCCGAAGGGCTGGCCCGCCTGCTGAACGCCAAGCGTTCGGAACGCGGCAGCCTGGACTTCGACCTGCCCGAGCCGGAGGTGATCTTCAACATCTACGGCGAGACGGTGGACATTGGCCGCAAGGTGCGCCACTTCGGCCACCAGATCATCGAAGAGTTCATGATCGCCGCCAACGAGGCGGTGGCCCGCTTCCTGACCGAAAAGAACGCCCGCTTCCTGTACCGGGTGCACCCGGAGCCGGACACCGAGAAGCTGGAGGGGCTGTTCAAGGTGCTGGCCCGCACCTCGCTGGCGCAGCACCTGCCCGGCAAGCCTTCGGCCAAGGCGTTGCAGGGCGTGTTGCAGGCGGCCAAGGGCACCGACCAGGAATTCGTGGTCAACCGCATGGCCCTGCGCACCATGATGCAGGCCCGTTACGCGCCCGACCACGAAGGCCATTTCGGCCTGGCTTCGGAATGCTACTGCCATTTCACCTCGCCCATCCGCCGGTACGCCGACCTGATCGTGCACCGCGCGCTGCGCCGCACGCTGGGGCTGCCGGTGAACGGGCCGCTGCCGGGCGAACGGGCCCTGCTGACCATTGCCGACACCCTGAACGTGAACGAGCGCGTGGCCATGGAGGCCGAGCGCGAGATACTCAAGCGCATCACCGTGCTGTTCCTGTCCGAACGGGTGGGTGAAGAGTTCACCGGGGTCATTTCCGGCATCATCGACTTCGGCTTTTTCGTGGAATTCAACGAGGTGATGGCCGAGGGCATGGTGCGCCTGTCGTCGCTGGACGACGACTACTACGGCTACCTGCCGGAGCGGCAGGAACTGGTGGGCGAGCGCACGGGACGCAGCTTCCGGCTGGGCCAGGCCGTGACGGTGCGCCTTGCGGATGTCAACGTGGCGCGGCTGGAGGTGAACCTGGCGTTGGCCGGTCCGGACGCCGTGGCGTCCACCGGGGTGCGCAAGGAACGCCGCGATCATGCTGGCCGGAGCGGGCGGGACGCCCGTGGCGGGCGCGGTGCGCGTCCCGGCACTCCCGACGGGCGTGACGGTCGCACCGGTCGCCGTGAACCCGATAGCGTGGCCGCAGCGCCCGCGCGGGCTGGTGCCCTTGACGAACGCGCCGCCCGCAAGGCCCGCGCGCGCGCGGCTACCGATGCCGGGTTGGACGATCCGATGCCCACACCCATTCCGGAACCGTTGGAGAATGCCCCGCGCCGTGGACGAAAGCCCGCGCAGCCCGGCAAGGGGCGGGCCGCCGCCGAGCCCGCTCCCGGTCGCAAGGATGGCGCCGCGAAGAAGGCTGGCAGTGTCTTTGGGCAAGCCCCGGCAAAGCCGGATTCGGCCCGCCGTGGCAAGGGCGGTGACGCCAAGGCCCGGACGCAGGAAGACAAGGCGTCCTCTCCGGTGAAACCGGGCGGCAAGGGAAACGCTGGCGACGCAGGCAAGGCGTCTGCCAAGGGCAACGGCAAGACCGTCGCCAAGGCCGGGGATAGCGGCATGGCCGCCACCGCCGCAAAGGGTGGTGCGGGCACAGCCAAGGCAGCCCCTGTATCCGACAGGCCCGCGTCGGGCACGAAGGCCGGGGGCACGACCACCAAGGGGGGCAATGCCCCGAAAGCTCCGGTCCGGTCAGGTGATGCAGGCACGTCGGGCCCGAACACGTCGGGCAGGGACACGTCGGGCAGGGGCACGTCGAGCAGGGACACGTCCGACCAAAACAAAGCGGACAGGGACACGTCGGGCAGGGGCAAGGCCTCCGGGAACGATTCCGCCAAGGGCACGCCGCCCGCGAAAGGCAGGCCCGCGTCCGCCAAGGCCGAATCCGCCAGAACCGAGTCCCCCAAGTCCGAATCGGCCAGGACCGGCGCGCCTGGGTCCAAGTCTCCTGCGCCCGCCAAGCCCGCCCCCATTAAGCCTGCCAAGGCCCCAAAGCCCCCAAAGGACGGCAAAGGCTAGCCGCCGTTACCCGTCCGCCGAGACTGCAACACAACGCCGCCCCGGAGATTTCTCTCCGGGGCGGCGATTTGTTCATGGGTGCGGCAGTCCGGGCCGATTGCGTCTTGCGGGGGGCGAAAGGGGCAGGTCCGCCGGACTCCGTCCGCCGGGCTCCCGGTCCGGCTACAGCCGGGTGATGCCGAAGCGGGCCAGCAGTTCCGCCAGACGCTGGTTCAGGTTGGTGGTGGAGCGCGACAGCAGGTCCAGGCTGACGTACAGGGCAAATTCCACCCGGAACGAGGCGTCGGTCCACAGCGAGCCGATTTCGCGGGCCAGTTGCGGCTCTATCTGCAACAGATGCAGCAGTGATTCCAGTTCCGTCGCCGTCTGGGGGCGGAAGAGCTGCATGGTGGGCCTGCCGGGGTCCGGCTGCCACAATTTGTTGCGGCGGATGCGCGTCAGCCCGGAATCGAACAGCGTCTCCACGGCGGCCACCGAGGTGCGCCGCTCCTTGCGGGTGCGGATATGGATCTTGCCCATGTCCTCGCCAGCGCGGCGGCGCAGCAGGGTGACGAACTGGAATTCCAACAGCGATTGCAGGGCCTTGCCCAGACACGGCAGTGAAAAGTCGCCCAGGGTGCGGCGCACGATGCCCGTCTCCTTGGGCGAAAAACCGTCCAGCGCCCGCAGGAAGTCCTCGCGCAGCAGGTTCAGGGTGATGGCCACGCTGCATGCCATGCCCACCACCTGCTCGCGCAGGAACTGCACCTGCTCGGCGTTGACCTCTGGCGCGGGCTGTGCGGGTGCATCGGGTGTTTCGCCTTCCGCATCGGGCGCAGCACCGCCCGCTGCATCGCCAGTCAGGCCGCCGGACAGCAGCAGGGTTTGCAGCTTCTCCATTTCCTTGGCGGCGGGGTCGATGCACACGATCTGGCTGATGAAGTCGATGTCGCCCGTGGCAAAGGGGTAGTCGGGCCGTGCGGCCATGCCCTGCAGGATGTCGTGCACCAGCTTGCGCGCCTTGCGGCTGACGAAGTCGCGCGTCTCGAACTCGAACAGGGTCTGCACCCGCGTCTTGTCCAGGGGTTTCGGCGTGCGGCACAGTCGTTCCAGCAGGGCGTCGAAGGGGTAGCGGATGACCAGCAGCGAGCGTTCCTTGGACAGGGTGAACGCTTCCTGCGTCATGATGGCGTCGTAGGCCTCGTCCACCATGCGCACCACGAAGTGTTCGAAGTGCTTGCGCCAGAACTGTTCGTCCAGTTCGGTGGATTCGGTGATCGCGTCCGAGGGGCCAAGGGCTTCTTCGCCGTAGGCGCGGACCAGGGTTTCGATGAAATTGTCGGTACACAGGGCGGTGGTGTACACCACGCCCTGCACGCATTTCAGCAACTGGGTCTCGGTGTTCACCAGGCGGGTGCGCAGCTGGCTGGAATCGCCCCCGCCGGGCTTGGCGTACTGCCCCAACTGGGCCACGAATTCGCCCACCAGCTTGCGGATGTGCCCGTGCAGCGGGTCCACGGCGCCGCGCGCGGCCACGATCTCGATGATGGACCGTTGCTGCGTTTCCAGCAGGGGATATTCGTTGATGCGGTCACTGTTGGTGCGGATGAGGCTGAGCAGCACCTCGCGCTCCACCACTTCGCGCACGGCGCGGCGATCCTTGGTGGCGGCAAGGCAGGCCACGTAGGTGGCCAGGCGTTCATCGGGTGGCGGGCCTTGCGTCGGTTCGTGGTTTCGCGCGTCGGTCATGGCAGGTTCCTGCGTGCGGCGTTCTGCGGGTGCGAGACTGGGGGTAATCCCCCATTCGCATGTGGGGGCGCTCCATGTCTCTGTCCGCTGACGGGCGGATTGTCAATCCCGATATCATGAAGTCAGCTCTCGTGCCATGGCTTCGCCCTGTCCGCCGCCCCCGGCCATGCGGGCCAGTTCCTTGCGGATGTCCTCGCCATCCAGTCTGCGGCACAGGGTGAAGGTGGCATTGTCCGCCACCTCCTTGCTGACCTGGAAGTGCCTGCCCGCGCGGGCGGCCAACTGCGGCCAATGGGTAATCAGGATCACCTGCCTGCGCCCGGCCAGCGCGGCCAGCCGGTCCGAGACCCGGTTCAAGGTCAGCCCGCCCACGCCGGAATCCACTTCGTCGAAGATCAGTGTGGCGGTCTCGTCGCGGGCCATCAGCCCCACCACGGCCAGCAGGAAGCGCGAAAGTTCGCCCCCGGAGGCTATGCGGTCCAGCGGCTGCGGCGGCTGGCCGGGGTTGGGCACCCACATCAGGCGCGCCCGGTCTTCCACGCAGCCGGGCCACGGCTCGTGCGGGGTGAAGTCGAAGGCCACGCGCACATGCTCTGAAAAGCCCAGGCCCGCCAGTTCGCCCTCCAGCGCCTGGGCCAGCCGTGCGGCGGCCTCGTGCCGGGCGGGGTTCAGTTCGGCCAGCACGGCGCACAGCCGTTCCTTCAGGGCCTCTTCCTCACGCTCCAGGGTGCGCAGGTCCAGGCGGCAGGCATCCAGAAACGAAAGATTTTCCTCGATCTCGCGGCGCAGATCCACGATCTCGTCCAGGGTGCGGCGCAACTTGCGCTTGAGCTGGGCCAGTTCGTACAGCCGCTTTTCGATGGATTCCACGTCCATGTCGTCGTCACCATCGGATGCGGCGGGGGCGGGGCGGCGGCGCAGGCGGCGCTCCAGGTCGGCCAGCCCCTGCCGGAAGGCCGAAATGGTGGCCACGTCACCAGACCAGCCGGAGGCATCACCAGACGAGTCGGGGGCGTCACCGGCGGCAGAGGCATGCAGCCGGGCAAGCCCGTCCAGCGCCCGTTCCAGCAGGCCAAGGGCCTCGGCCACGCCGGGGCCGTCCTCGCCGCGCAGCACGGCCAGGGCGCGTTCCTGCGCCTGCTGGGCCGACGCCACGTCGCGCAGGGCGCGGCGGCGTTCCTCCAGCCGGTCTTCCTCGCCCGCCTCGGGGGCTACCTTGTCGATCTCGCGCTGCTGGAATTCCAGCACATCGCGCCGATCCTCCAGCGTGCGCGCACGGGTTGCCAGTTCCTCGCGTCTCGCGGCCACATCGCGCAGTTCCTTCAGTCCTTCGTCGCGGGCGGCCAGCAGGTCGGGCCGGTTCAGGAATTCATCCAGCAGCCGGGCCTGGAAGGCGGGTTGCAGCAGTTTCTGCTGGCCGTGCTGACTGGTGTGTACCACCAGCGAGGCGCGCATGTCGCGCACCGCGTCCTGCGAGCTCAGCCGGTCGTTGATGAACAGGCGGCTGCGGCCCGTGTCCGCCGTCAGTTCGCGGCGCAGCACCATGTCGCCGTCGGCAAGGGCGAACAAGGCCTCCACATGGGCCTTTTCCTTGCCGGGGCGGACCATGTCGGCCGTCAGCCGGTCGCCGATGAGGAAGTTGAGCGCCTTGAGGATGAAGCTCTTTCCCGCGCCCGTTTCGCCGGTAAGGGCGTTGAGGCCGGGGGCGAAGTCTAGTTCCATGTCCTCGATGAGCGCGAGGTCCCGAATGCGCAGATATTCCAGCATGAGGTGTCCTTGCTCAGGTCCGGTGGCCGTCGTCCGCCGGGGGGGCGGTGATGGCGTTCGGTGAAAGGTCGATTTCGGCGTTCGGATTCGCGGTCTGCGGGGTGCCTGGTGGTGCGGCGGATGATGGCGCGGGCGCTGCTGCGGATGGCGTGGCGGGCGCCATATCCAGTCCCCGGCGCAGGTGCCCGCCCGGGCCGTGCCCGTCCAGCAGCCGCAGGAAGGCCCGTTCCTGGCCCTCCGTGGTGGCGCGTCGTCCGGCCTCGGCAAGTTCGTGCAGCCCTTGTTCCACGCGGTAGGCGCGCAGGCTGGCCAGGCCGTACTCCGCCTGGGTGCGCCACGGCGCGCCGGGCTCCAGCGCCAGACGTGCCAGAATGCCGAGCCTGTAGAAAGTGAGCGCCTTGCGGCGTGAAGTCAAGCGCTCAACCCCCCGCATCCATTCAAGGTCGCCGCCGTTGTGGCGTTGCGCCAGCACCAGCATCTCGAAGGCAGCTTCCGGGCAGTGGCGCTCCGGATCATAGGTGAACCCCGGCTGGGCATCGCGGTCTTCGCGGCGCAGCAGTTCCGCCCACAGCAGGCAGGCGTGGTATACTGATTGCGGCTTTTCCGGGGCGCGCGGTTGCCGGGCCTGGTGCAGGCGGTACCAGAAGGGTTTGGCGGCCTTCAGGTCGCCGCGCAGCAGCGCCGCCCCGGCGGCGGCCACGTTGACGTCCACGTCGTCCGCGTGGGCTCCGGTGGCCAGCAGCCGGTCGAACAGTTCCGCCAGGGCAGGCGTTTCGCGTACCGGCAGGGGAGGCTGCCCCTTGGGCGGTTCCGCAGCCGCGCGCAGCCGCGCGGCCATGTTCGCCGGGGTTTCGGGCAGGGTGTCCAGGGCGGTGGACACCGCGTCCGGCGGCAGGTCCAGGGCACCGCCGCGCATGCGGTGGAACAGCGTCAGCCACAGGGCCTCCGCGCCTGCCGCACCGGTGGCGGCGTTGCCCGGCGCCCTGTCCACGGCATCCAGCACCGTGGCCGCCCGGTGGCCCGGCAGGTGGTGCGCTTGCACCCGCTCCCATGCGGCCCGACCGATGCGTTCGGCCACATCCGGCTTGCGCAGCAGGAAACGCAGTTTTTCCAGCAGGTCCAGCCCGTCGGTGTAGACCACCATTTCGTGGCCGTCCTCGAACAGCGCGTCCTGATCCGGCCCCACGTCGGGCGTGAGCACGCAGGCCCCGCACGAAGCACCCTCCGTGAGCCGGAAATTGACCTCGAACCCGATGGATTCGTTGGGAATGATGCGCGTGTCGCCGTACAGGTGCAGCATTTCGGCAAAGGGCACGCCCTGCCGGGCCTGCACGCCGAACCGGTCCCGCAGAAGTTCGGCCAGCCAGCCGCGCAGGGGGCGGTACTTGTCCAGCACGCCCACCAGGGAAATGTCGTGCCCGCGCCCGGCATGCGGCTGCCACGGGCGGGCGTGCCCGTACATGGCCAGGTGCACGGCATGCGGGTGGCGCCATTGCGGCGGCAGCGCCCGGAACAGCGAAAGGTGGGGAGTGAACAGCACGTCGAACAGCCGCGCGTAGTGGCGGTGCCAGTGCATGTTCAGGTGGCTGTCGATGGCCCAGTAAGCCTTGCGGCAACGCAGGGTTTCCAGTCCGGCCAGGATCACCCGCGCGCCCAGCGTTTCCTGCTGCACCAGCAGGTCGGGGGCAAAGCCGCGCGCATCCAGCAGGGCGGTGATGTCCACGATGCCGCCGGGCGGGTGCAGGTCCAGCACCTCGTGCCCCATGCGCCGGAACTCGGCGGTCAGGTGCGTGCCGATGCAGGCGATGCGCATGGCCTATCGCTTCAGGCGCGGATCCAGCAGGTCGCGCAGGCTTTCACCCAGCAGATTGTAGCCGAGCACGGTGAGCAGTATGGCGCAGCCCGGAAAGACGGACAGCCACGGGGCTATCTCCAGCACGTCCTTGCCCTCCAGCAGCATGTTGCCCCAACTGGGCATGGGCGGCTGTACGCCAAGCCCCAGAAAGCTCAGGGCCGATTCGGTCAGGATGGCCCCGGCAACGCCCAGCGTGGCGGAAACCAGCACCGGGGCCACGGCGTTGGGCAGCACGTGCAGGGCCAGGATGCGCACCGGACCCGCCCCGGCCAGCCGGGCGGCGGCGATGAAGTCGCGTTCGCGCAGGGACAGGGTTTCCGCCCGCACCAGCCGGGCCACGCCCATCCACGAGGTGAGCCCGATCACCGCCATGATGTTCAGCAGGCTGGGCTCCAGAAAGGCGATGACCGCAAGGATCAGGAAGAACGACGGGAAGCACAGCATGATGTCCACGCAGCGCATGATCAGTTCGTCCGCCAGCCCGCCGAAGTAGCCCGCCGCCAGCCCCAGCGCGAGGCCAATCGCGACGGAAATGCCCACCGAGACAAAGCCCACCCACAGCGACACCCGCGCGCCGTGCAGCATGCGCGAGAGCACGTCGCGGCCAAGGGCATCCGTGCCCAGCAGGTGCGCGGAAGACGGCGGGTGCAGGATGGCGGTAAGGTTCAGCGCGGTGGGGTCGTGCGGGGCTATCCACGGGGCCAGCAGGGCCGCCGCCGACATGACCAGCACCAGCGAAAGGCCGGTGGCCAGCATGGGGTGGCGCATCCAGAAACGCAGCCACAGGCGGGGAGAGAACAGGGCGGCCGCAGTCATGGGTTGCCCCCCCCGTCACCGCTGTCGTCGCCGCCCGTGCCCCCGGTGAGCCGGATGCGCGGATCGGCCAGTCCGTAGCACAGGTCGGCCAGCAGGTTGCCGATCAGCGTCAGTACCGCGCCCAGCACCAGGTTGCCCATGATCAGCGGGTAGTCGCGGGCCATGACAGCCTGGTAGAAGAGTTGCCCCAGGCCGGGCAGGGCGAAGATGGATTCGATGATCACGCTGCCGCCGATGAGCCCCGGCAGCGAAAGCCCCAGGATGGTGATGACCGGCAGCAGCGCGTTGCGCAGCGCGTGGCGGAAGATGACGGTGCGCACCGGCAGCCCCTTGGCCCGTGCGGTAAGGATGTAGTCCTGCCGCAGCACTTCCAGCATGGAGGCGCGCATGAACCGCGAAAGTCCGGCCAGGCTGCCGAAGGTGTAGATGAAGATGGGCATGGCCAGATGGGCTAGGATGTCCCACGCCTTGCCCAGCGGCGACATGGCGGCGTGATCTAGCGATGTCAGGCCGGAAATGGGCAGCCATTGCAGGTGGATGCCGAACAGCAGCATCATCAGCAGGGCCAGCCAGAACCCCGGCATGGCGAACCCCACGAACACCAGCACCGTCATGGCCCGGTCGAACAGCCTGCCCTGCCATTGGGCCGACGCAACCCCGATGGGAATGGCGCACAACAGGGTGAGCAGCAGCGAGGCCACGTTCATGCCCACGGTAAGCGGCAGTCGTTCCTTGATCTTGTCCCACACCGGGCGCGGGTCGCTGGACATGGAATTGCCGAAGTCCAGCCGGGCCAGGCGGCCCAGCCACTGCACGTACTGCACGTGCAGCGGCTTATCCAGGCCGTACAGGGCTTCCAGCCGCTTGCGCGTTTCTGCCCCGGCCAGAGGGTTCATGGTGGTCTGCATGTCCGTGGGCGAACCGGGTGCCAGATGGATGACCCAGAAACTGATCACCGTGATGCCCCAGAACACGAAGAGCATCCACGCCAGCTTGCGCCCCATGCGGCGCAGCATGGCGGCCGTGCGGCCACCGTGTCGCGGCGCGGTGGGGCGGTCGCCGCCGTCGTCGGAATAAACCCCGGAACCGGTGCCCCCTGCGGGCTGGCCGTCGGCAACAGGGGAAGCTTCCGGCGAAGGCGATGCGCCGTCCGTCCGGCTGTTTCCGGCGTGCGGCAAGGGCGGGGTATCGCGTAGATCGCTGGTCACGTCGTCGTTGTCCTTGTCATCGTCCTCGTGCCGGTCGTCGTGCCGATCGTCGTGCCGATCGTCGTGCCGATCGGCATGCCGGTCCTCATGTCGGTTCTCGTGCTGCCCTCCGTGCCGGTTTTCCTGCCTTGCGGGTAATGCCCGCAAGGCACGTGGGCCAGGGCGCCGGGGACGGGGCTACGCCTCGTGTTCCATCCACCCGCGCAGGTCGCGCACTTCCTCGGCCCAGCGGTTCGAAAGGCGCACCTCCATGAACTGGCGGTACACCTCGTCCAGAAAGCCGAGGCAGGTTTCGATCAGGTAGATCTTTTCCAGCAGGCGGGCGTCGGGATCATCGTCCTCGCCGTCCTTTTCCACGGTGGGGGTCTTCAGGCTGTTGAGGGAAAAGTCCTCGGCCCGCAGGCTGACCTGCCAGGAATCGGCCTCGCGTTCAAAGCGCAGCAGGGCGCGGGTCACCTTCTTTCCGGTGGTCAGGCCCATGCGCGCCTCGCGCAGGGGGGACATGGAGCCGGAAACGGTGGCGGTTTCCAGGCTTTCGCCCTCGCCGCCCTGCACCGAAATGCGCTGTTCCATGTGCACGCCAAAGGGGCTGCCGTCAGGCATGCGGAACGAGCCGGGCGCGGTTTCGCTGCGGTACCAAAGCCAGGTCAGGAATTCCTGGCCCAGGATCACGTCGGTGGTCTGGCCGAGATAGGGGGTGTCGCTCATCGTGTATCCTTGTCCGGCGCGCCTACCCGGCGAACCGGGTGGGTTCCAGCGTGTCCAGCCGGGTCATGGCGGCCTCGTCCAGCATCGAGGCGGCCAGCGCGTACGGCGTCAGCGGCTCCAGGTGCAGGTCGAAGGTCAGCGTGAAATAGTCGCAGAACAGGTCGATCATCTTCGACTGCGTGGAGGCGAAGTAGACGACGCCCGTGTCGATGGCCCACAGCACGTTGAATTCAGCGGGGATGGGCAGAAAGCGCGACATCAGGCGCAGCCGGGTCTGTTCCTTCAGTTCCTTCTTGCGCTCGCGCGAGACGAACTTCTTGCCCTGTTCCTTGTTGCGGGCCTCTTCCTCGCGCAGGGCAAGGCTCAGGTGCTTCTTCAGCACGGCGGCGGGAATGCGCCGGGTGTCCTGCCGCAGCGAAAAGGCGATGTACCCGCCTTTCTCGGGCGGGGCAGTGCGCCAGGCCATGTCGAGCATGTCATCGAAGCAGACCCAGCCCCACGAGCGTTCGTCGGACGTGGCGTCGATATCACGGAAGCAGAACTGCTTCAGCTTGTCGGTCAGGGTGGGCCAGAGGGTGGCGGGCACCGGGTCCGCGATGCGGAACCGGGTGAAGCTGCTGCTGGCGTTAAGAAAACCCATTGGTGTCTCCCTTGATTGCGGATTGGGCACATACCTAGCCTATCTTGCCGTGGCGCGCCACCCCGTGGCCCACGGTGCGCAGGACGGGACGGTGGTGGCTGGGAGGGGCGACCAGACCCGCCAAGGCCGGCAAATCGGGCGGACGCGGCAGGGCGGCGAACGGCAGGGGGCGGTGTCCTTGTCGATGCGTCGGCGGTTAGGGTTGCATACATATATATGCAAGGTGCCGACGACGGACGTGCAAGCCGACCATGAAGAAAGGGTGGATTGAGAAAGGGCGGGGGAGGGGGAGCTGCAATGGTCGGCAGAGGGGCAAGGCGATGGACTGTCCGGGCGGGGCACAAAAAGGGGGGAACGCACCCCGCCATGGTGGTCCCGGAGACGACCACGCACGCCACGGGGGCTGGATACCCCGGCACGGGGTACTTTTGCCGTTGGCAAATGCGTTTTTTATGCTTTGATTATCAGTGTGTTGGGTTACAATTTCAAGAAATTTGAAAAACGGTGTTGACTTCAGTTGGGTTTCGCGTAGAAACCACCTCCGCGCCGAACGGAACCGGCAACGCCTTCTGCAAGGGGGCTGCGCAGGACCGGGCGGAGCAAAGGTCAGCATGGCCGTCGCGAAAAAAAACGCGAAAGAGTGTTGACGGATGTCTCCGAAAGGAGCATAGCTGAAAGTCCGCCTGCACGCACAACGTGCACGGCGAAAAGGTTCGGACAGTGGTCCGAGCTAGGTTCAAGACCTTGGTTCTTTGACAAGTAAATAGCGAGTCGGGAAGGAATCAGCCTTTACGATAGTAATCAATCGTGCGGGTGTCCCAATTACGGGATGTTCGTGCGACTTCAGTTTTTCAACTGGAGAGTTTGATTCTGGCTCAGATTGAACGCTGGCGGCGTGCCTAACACATGCAAGTCGTGCGTGAAAGGGCTTCGGCCTGAGTAAAGCGGCGCACGGGTGAGTAACGCGTGGATGATCTGCCCATGAGTTGGGAATAACGGCTGGAAACGGTCGCTAATACCGAATACGCTCCGATTTCGAATTTCGGGGGAAAGGTGGCCTCTGCTTGCAAGCTACCGCTCATGGATGAGTCCGCGTCCCATTAGCTAGTTGGCGGGGTAATGGCCCACCAAGGCGACGATGGGTAGCCGACCTGAGAGGGTGATCGGC
>Ga0247728_10084_pt1 | contig 33238 bp, 26 predicted proteins | sample SalenrCarbi39_FD_183048 | JGI IMG/M metagenome (GOLD analysis project Ga0247728, IMG submission 183048) | Saline wetland microbial communities from Lincoln, Nebraska, United States - Carb-i39 | ecosystem: Environmental > Aquatic > Non-marine Saline and Alkaline > Salt marsh | place: USA: Nebraska...
CTGGTCCCGGTCGACGATGGGACCGCTCACGCGGCCGGTGAGGCGTTCCTCGCCGTCGACGTGGTGCGTCTCAAGCTGGTTGGCGTTGAAGAAGTCGAGGCCGAGCCGCTCCGCCAGGGGCGCCACCAGCTGCGTGAACCCGCCCGACGTCACGCCCACCTTCGCGCCGCTGGCGTGTGCGGCGGCGATGAGCTCCGCCGCGCCGTTGGACAGCGTCATGGCCTGCCCCACCTCCGTGAAGATGGCCGTGGGCAGCCCCTCCAGCGTGGCGACCCGCTCCGTCAGCGATTGCGCGAAGTCCAGCTCGCCGCGCATGGCGCGCTCGGTGATCTCCGCGACTCTCGGCCCGACCCCCGCGTGGTGCGCCAGCAGATCGATGGCCTCGGTGGTGGTGAGGGTGGAGTCGACGTCCATGAGGAGTAGCCGGGCCGGCACCTTCGCCAAGGGCCCGGTCACGACCCCCACCGCGACATCGCCCGCCACCGCCCGCAGCGCGGCGCACAGCGCCCGCGGGTCGTCGTGCTCGGTGAACATGCTGATCCGCTGCCCGTAGAGGGTCTCGTCGCTGATGACATGGCCCGTGCTGGGGATGAGGGCGACGAGGGACTCGGGAATGGGGCCCTGGGCGGCGAGCGTGACGCGGATCTCCATGAGGGACAGGCTAACCGGCAGCGGCGGGCGCGGGCCGTGGCCGCGCCCGCCGTGGACCGTCAGCGGGCGGCCGCGACCGGGGTGACGGTGACCTCGATCTCCTCGTCGTCGCGCACGACGCTCAGCGTCATCTCGCGCCCGACCTGTCCGTTGCGCACCAGCGCCACCAGCGACTCGGTGGAGGAGACGGGGGCGCCGTCGACCTCGGTGATGAGGTCACCGGCCCGCAGTCCTCCTTCTTCGGCCGGCGAGCCGGCAACCACCTCAGCCACGACGGCGCCGAGCGGGCCGGTGCCGCTGACGTCGGAGGCGCTGATCCCGATCTGCGGGTGCTCGGCGACGCCCTTCTCGATCAGCTGCTCCGTGACGTACTGCACCTGCCCGGCGCCGATCGCGAAGCCGAGCCCGATGTTGCCGGCCTGGCTGGACGACGACGAGGCGAGCGACGCGATCGACGACGTGACCCCCACGAGCTGCCCCTCGCCGTTGACGAGGGCGCCGCCGGAGTTGCCGGGGTTGATCGCGGCGTTGGTCTGGATGGCGGCGGTCACGACGAGGTCGTCGCGGCCCTGGGCGATGGTGGTGTTGCTCACCGCCCGAGTGGTGACGGGGCGGTTGAGGGCGGAGACGATGCCGGTGGTGACCGTGTCGGCCAGTCCGAGCGGGTTGCCGATCGCCATCACCGGGTCCCCGACCTGGAGCTCCGACTCGTCCGCGATGGACATCACGGTGAGCTTCGAGGGCGGGTCGACGAGCTTGATCACGGCGAGGTCCGTCGACGGGTCGGTCCCGACGACCTCGGCCGCGTACGACGTGTCGTCGAGCAGCACGACGATCTGGGCGTTCGAGCCGCTGCCCGACACGACGTGGTTGTTGGTGACGATGTGGCCGTCGGCGTCGATGACGACGCCCGAGCCCTGCCCGGCGGACCCGTCCTGGCCCTGGACCTGGATCGCGACGACCGCCTGGACGGCGGATTCCGCCACCTCGGTCCAGTTGGGGTTGTTGGGATCCGCCTGGACGATCTGCGTCTCGGTCGCCTCGGTGCTGGCCGAGGCCGACGCCGATGCGGCCGAGTCAGCGACGCCGCCCGACCACTGGGACGCGGCGAACCCGGCTCCGCCGCCCACACCCGCGGCCAGGACCGCCACGGCGAGCAGGCCTGCGACCCGCGAACGGCTGCGCGGCGCCGACGTCGTCGGGGTGGGTGTCCCGAACGGGCTCGGCGGGCCGTACGACGCCGAGACGTGCGACTCGGGCTGGGGGGTCGGCTGCGGGTAGGGCGTGCGCTGATCCTGCGCGGGGTGGCTCTGCGGGCCCGGCTGAGCCGGGGCATTCGGGTGCGCCGGGGGCTGCCACGTATCGGGCGCCCGCCAGCCGTCACGGCTCCAGGGGTTCGGGTGCTGCTCGTTGGTCATTCAGGCCTCCTGATCGGTACCACCCCAGGTAACCCACCGAGTCTATGAGCTTCCTGTGAAACCCCTGAGCTGACTCTGATAGCGCTCAGCGCGCGGTCGTCACCGTCACCGTGTAGTTCGGGTCCTGCGCGGCCACCCGGGTGGGCCCGACCCGGTCGTTCAACTCGCGCCGCCACGGCAGATGCGAGTTGAACACGCACCACAGCTGGCCGCCCGTCCGCAGCACGCGCGGGGCGTCGTCGAACATGGCCAGCGTGTCCTCGGAGTCCTTGGCCATCCCGCGGTGGAACGGGGGATTGGTGACGATGGCATCGACGCTGGCGTCGGCCTGCGCCGCCAGCCCGGGACCCCAAGCCACGTCGACGTCCACCCGGTTGACTTCGGCCGCGACGGCGGTGGCCGCAACGGCCGACCAGCTGACGTCCGTCGCGGAGACGCGGCGGCCCTCGCGGGCCAGCCACATCGTCAGCGTGCCGTTGCCGCACCCGAAGTCGAGGACGTCGTCGCCCTCGAGGCCGGGGGTGCGGCCGGCGCCGGCCAGGGCCGAGATGAGCAGCCGGGAGCCCGGGTCGATCTTGGTGCCGCCGAACGTGGCGCCGTGCGCCGCGACGGCGAAGCCGAGTTCGGGGTGCTCGCGGACCTTCGGCCATTCGTTGGGCAGCCCGTTGGGCCCCCATGCGCGCAGCACCCGGCTCTTCGCGCGGCCGAGGCTCGCCGACACCGCCGTGAAGTGGCGGCCCAGGACCTCGTTCATCGAGCGGTTGAGGTGCTTGATCCGAGCCCCGCCGATGAACGTGACGTCCGTGGCCCCCTGGACGACGGCGCACATCTCGTCGAGGGCGCCGAGCGACTTCGGCAGCCGCGCCAGGGCGAGGTCGACGCCCGCGAGGTCCGTCGGGTGCTCGACCAGATACTCCGCCGGCACCAGCTCCGCGTCGCGCCAGTCGTCGCACCAGACCCGGACGTCGTCGGTGAGGGTGCGGGCATCGTCGAGCAGGGCGGGGGCGTCGAGCAGCGCCACGGCGCCCGCCTGCCGCGGGGCCTCGTCCCAGATCAGGTCATCCACGGCATCACGCATGGAGGGAGTCTACGGGGCCGGCCGCCCCGTCGCCGCCGCATCGGGCGGCCCCACGGCGCACACGCTGGGCACCTTCGGCCGAGAGCCGCGCCGTCGATAGGGTTGCCCCGAACCTAGCGAGGAGAGAGTCCATGGAGCAGGAGTTCGCGCCCGGCACCGTCGTGCTGGTCGGGGGAGGCCCCGGAGACCCGGGCCTCATGACGGTCGCCGGCCTGGACGCGATCCGGGCGGCCGACGTCATCGTCCACGACCGGCTCGGGGCGCTGCGGTGTCTCGACGAGGCGCGCGCGGACGCGGAGATCATCAACGTCGGCAAGATTCCCCGCGGCGAGTTCACGCCCCAGGAGGAGATCAACGCCATCCTCGTCGACCGCGCCCGCCAGGGGCGGCGCGTGGTGCGCCTCAAGGGCGGGGACAACTACGTCTTCGGCCGGGGCGGCGAGGAGTGGCTGGCCTGCCACGCCGCGGGGATCCCGGTCCGGGTCGTTCCGGGCGTCACGTCGGCGGTCAGCGTCCCGGCGTTGGCGGGGATCCCCGTCACGCACCGGGGGCTCACCCAGGGCTTCGTCGTCGTCTCCGGGCATGTTCCGCCGTCGGATCCGCGCAGCGAGGTCAACTGGGCGGCGCTGGCCGGAGCCAACCTCACCCTCGTCGTGCTGATGGGCGTCCAGAACCTGCCGGAGATCTCCGCCGAGCTGCAGCGGCACGGGCTGTCGCCGGACACGCCAGCGGCCGTGATCGCCGACGGGACCACGCCCGGGCAGCTCACGATCCGGGCAACGCTGGCGAGCATCGCCGGCGAGGCGGCGCGGGCGGACATCCGGCCGCCGGCCATCGTGGTGATCGGGGCCGTCGCCGCGCTCGAGCTCGAGGCCTGAGGTGGAGTTCTCCGTCCGCATCGACCCCGCCGACGCCGCCGCCGTCGAGCTTCTGGAGCGGCTCGCCGAGCGCGCCGACGTGGCTCCCATGGCCCACGCGCCGGTGCCGACCCTGGTCCTGGGCGGGGCCCGGTCGGGCAAGTCCTCGTGGGCGGAGGCGCAGTTGGCGGGGGCCCGTGACGTCGACTACGTCGCCACCTCAGAGGTGCGCGACGACGACCCGGAGTGGGCGCACCGCGTCGCCCTGCACCGCGACCGTCGGCCCGGCTCGTGGCGGACCGTGGAGACTATCGACCTGGCCTCCGTCCTCGACCGCGACGACGCCGCCCCGGTGCTCATCGACTGCGCGGCCGTCTGGTTGGACCGCGTCCTCATGGCCGCCGGCGCATGGGACGACTCACCGGGGTGGCGCGAGCGGGTCGAGGGGGAGGTGTCGCGGGTGGCCGACGCGCTGCGCCGGACGACGCGCGAGGTCATCATCGTGAGCAACGAGGTGGGGTCGGGCGTGGTGCCGGCCACGCCGTCAGGCCGTCTGTACCGCGACGAGCTCGGCCGGCTGAACGCGCGCCTCGCGGAGGCGTCACGGGAGGTCTGGCTGTGCACGGCCGGGATCGCGAGGCGGATCAAGTGACGGGCTTCGTCGCGGCGCTGGGACTGTTCACGGTCATCCCCGTGCCGCCGGTGGCGGAGATCGACCGGCGGCTGGCGTCCCGGGCCATGGCGGCCTTCCCGTGGGTGGGGCTCCTCGTCGGTGCCGCCGCCGGCGCCTTCCTCTGGCTGGTGACCGCCTCCGGGGCGGGTGGCTTCCTGGGCGCCGCGCTGGCCCTCGCCGTCGCCGCCGGTCTCACGGGCGCGCTGCACCTGGACGGACTGGCCGACACCGCCGACGGGCTGGGGTCGCGCAAGCCCGCGGAGGCGGCGCTCGCGATCATGCGCAAGTCCGACATCGGACCCATGGGCGTCGCGGCCCTGGCCCTCGCCCTCCTCATCGACGCGGCGGCGCTGACGTCGCTCGCGGAGCGCGGTGGCGCCCTGGCGGCGGCGGCGCTGGCAGTCGCCGCCATGGCGGGCCGGGCCGTGGTGACCGGGTCGACGGTGTCGCGGGACTCGGCCCGTCAGCAGGGGTTCGGAGCCCTGTTCATCGGCGTCACGAGGCCCGTGACCGCGGCCGTGACTACGGTCGCGGGCCTGGTCGTCGCGGCGGGGGCCGGCTGGTTGGCGGGTGGGGTCCCGGGGGCGGTGGCCCTCGCGGTCGCGGCGACCGCGGCGGGTGCGGTCGGGCTGCTGTGGGCACGACGGCTGGCGCGCCGCCTCGGCGGCATGACCGGCGACGTGTTCGGGTCGGTCATCGAGGTGACGCAGGCGGCGTGCCTGGTCGCGTCCGCAGTCCTCGCCGGCGCCCTGGGCGCCTGACGCCTCAGCCTCTTGTCACCGGGATCTTCGCCGCCGGTGCCGCGACGCGCAACCAGGACTTGTCCACGTCGTCAGGGGGTGGAGTCAACGGCTGCCGCAGTCACCCGAAGCCGGGCAGCCGGGCCGTCCGCAGCCACGCGCCGTCGGCCAGACGGAGACGCCCGACGGTGGTGAGCGGACCGGCGATGTCGCGGGTCGCGTACGCGAGCAGGGAGATCTCCGCGACATCGAGCGGGTCGACCCGCGGCGCCCGCCACCCGGCCGCCCGGGCCCGCAACTCCTCCATCGGCCGCGACACCGCGTAGTGCCCGATCGTCACGTGTGGCACGTAGCCGCCGTCGTGTGGCGATCCCTGCGTGAGCGCGGCGTTGAGGCGCACGAGCTCAGGGGCAGCCGCGGGCAGGTAGGGCACCATCGGGAACGTGTCCCACCCGCTGACCCTGACCGCGAACGGGCCGACGCCGACGGCCCGCAGCCGCTCGAGGTCCGACACCAGTCGGTCCCGGGTGTAGGGGGCGTCGACCGGGTACGCCCCCGGCGTCGGGACGGGGCCGGCGTAGGCAACCGTGATGTGGGGCTGGCGCTGGTGGCGGGGGAGCAGCACGTCGCCCCACCGCTCCCGCGCCGAGGCCACCGCCGCCCGGACGGGAGCCGCGTCCGCCTCCACCGCCCAGACCAGGGCGTGTTCGCATCCGCCGTGCCATTCGACGAAGTCGCGGTCCTCGCAGGCGATCGTGCGGTCCGGCCCCTCCGTGGTGCCGGGCACGGACCCGCGCGCCGTCACTGCTCCGGCAGCCGCGCGAGGGTGGGGTTGTCCGCCACCCAGATGTCAGACTCCAGTTTCCCGGGCAGGTAGGGGTTGTCCGTGGCCACGAAGGGCGCGCCCTTGCGCTCGGTGAAGTCGCGCAGCGTCCCGAAGGCCCACTTGCCGAGCAGGACGATCGCGACGAGGTTGATCAGGGCCATGACGCCCATGGACACGTCCGCGAGGCTCCACACCACGTCCAGCTTGAGGAAGGCCCCGACTACGACGGAGGCGATGACCACGAGCCGCAGGGCTAGGTCGTGCTCGTGCTTGCGCCCCGTCAGGTAGTCGAGGTTCACCTCGGCGTACGCGTAGTTGCCGATGATCGTCGAGTAGGCGAACGTGAAGATCAGGATGGTCATGGGCAGCGTCATCCACTCCCCGAGATGGTGCGCGACGGCCGACTGCGTCAGGGTCGCGCCCTCGACGTCCATGCCGGGGGTGTACACGCTGGCGTCGGACAGCAGGATCATGAACGCGGTGGCCGAACAGATGAGCATGGTGTCGACGAAGACGCCCATCGACTGGATGAGGCCCTGCCGGGCGGGGTGGCTCGTGGTCGCGGTCGAGGCGGCGTTGGGCGCGGAACCCATCCCCGCCTCGTTGGAGTAGAGGCCGCGCTTGACGCCGTTGAGGAGCGCCGCGGTCACGCCGCCGGCGGTGCCGGCGAGGGCCTCGTTGAGCCCGAAGGCGGAGGCGATGATCTCGTAGAACACGAAGCCGAGCCGGTCGATGTTGAGGGCGAGGATGATCAGGGCCAGGAGGATGTAGAGGCCGGCCATGATCGGCGCGACCCACTCGGCCACGCGGGCGACGGCCTTGATGCCGCCGAGGATGACGGCTCCGGTCAGGATCGCCAGCGCGATCGCCGAGGCCCACACCGGAACGCCGTGGGAGGTGTCCAGGGTCTGGGCGATGGTGTTGGCCTGCACCATCTCGAACGCGATGCCGAAGGTGAACAGCAGGGCCACGGCGAAGGCGGCCCCCCACCGCCACGACTTCAGGCCGCGCCAGATGTAGAACGCGGGGCCACCGCGGTAGGTCCCGTCGGGCCAGGACACCTTGAAGACCTGGGCCAGCGTCGCCTCCACGAAGGCGGTGGCCATGCCGATGAGGGCGATGACCCACATCCAGAACACGGCTCCCGGGCCGCCGAGCGTGATGGCGATCGCCACCCCCGCGATGTTGCCCGTGCCGACCCGCGAGGCGAGGCCGATCGCGAACGCCTGGAAGGGCGTGATGCCCGTCCCCTCATGGCGCCCGGAGTGGAGGATGGTGCGGATCATCGCGGGGAACATGCGCAGCTGCATGCCCCGGGTCCGGACCGTGAAGTAGATCCCCACCGCCGCGAGGACGTAGATGAGCACCCATGTGTACATGTAGGTGTTGATGGTGTCCAGGAACCCCAGGATCGCGTCCATGGTCTGCTCCGTCCGTGAGGGGGCGGTCGATGTCTGGAGACATCATGGCACCGACGACGTGGCGGCGACCTGTAGGGCACGAACCCCAGCGGGAAGGGGGCCCGAGCCTAGACGCCGTGAGCCTCACCGTCCGCCCGGGCGATGCAGTACAGCGGCTCTGATCGGACCGCGTCGGGCCCGTAGAGCCGGCGCACGTCGTCGACGTCCCCGGGCGACTGGATCGTCTCGGTTGCCACCGGCGCCGCCCCAGGTGGGCGACGGGGTGGCGGTGCTGTCGCGGTGATTCCAGGCTACGCCTCGGGGCTCGGGGGCACCCCCGGCAACGAACATCGGGTCCTATCCCCGAGGGGGCAGGACCCGATGTGGCGGAGGATACGAGATTCGAACTCGTGAGGGCGTGAACCCAACCCGCTTTCCAAGCGAGCGCCATAGGCCTCTAGGCGAATCCTCCAAGGAGGAACCCTACCCGAGGGGCCGACGGCGGCTCAAATCACGTGGATCAGTTGTAGACGATGACCTTGTCTCCGACGCGGGCCAGGTCGAACAGGCGCGCGATCGCGGCCCGGTCGCGGACGTTCACGCAGCCGTGGGAGGCCCCGTTGTAGCCGTTGGCGGCGAAGTCGGCGGAGTAGTGGATGGCCTGGCCGCCGCTGAAGAACATCGCATACGGCATGGCCGTGTGGTACAGGCTCGACACGTGGTCGCGCGACTTCCAGCCGATGGTGAAGGCGCCGTTGCGGGTGGGCGTGAGCTCGGAGCCGAAGCGCACGTCGAGCACCACGTCGACCTTCCCGTTGACGACCCAGGCCATCTTGCGCTGATCCTTCGACACGCAGAACCCGCGACCGGTGAGGCACCGCGAGTCGAGCCGGAAGCCCTTCTGCACGAGGGCGTTGTAGACGATCGGCTGGAGCGGGCCGGGTGACGGGACGCCGGAGGGGGTCGGCGCCGTGGCCGGGATCCGGGTCACCGCGGGGCGACCCGCGGTGGCGAAGTTCACGAACCCGTTGAAGCGCCAGGTCCAGACCTGCTTGACGACGCCGTCGCTGAGCGTGGGCGCGGAGGCCCAGATGTAGACGCGGCACGCGCCGTACCCCGTCGCCGCGGTGTTGCACTCGCTCTTCCAGGTGCGTCCGCCGGAGTAGAACTCGGCGCCGGACACCAGCTTGTTGCCGCTCCACGCCGCCTCAGGTGACGGGAGGTAGGTCAGGTTGTTGAACGTCCAGGTGTTCTGCTTGTACCAGACGCCGTTGACGCTCTTGATCACGGTGGCGTAGATGTCGGTGAAGCAGCGCACGGTGGTGGTCGAGTACATCTCGCAGCGCGTCTTCCAGTACCGGCCGTTGACGTAGTGGTAGCCCGGCGTCACGTACAGCTTCTGCGCCGCCGTCAGCGGCACCGCCGAGACGGTCGGCGTGGGGCTGGGCGTCGGGGTCGGGGTGGGCGAGGCCGACTTCGTCGGGCTGGCCGATGCGGTCACGGTGGGCGTCGGGGACGCCGCCGTCGTGGGCGTGGTGCTCGCCGTCGCCGAGGGCGACGGGGAGGCCGACAGGTCGGGCACCGGGCTTGCCGTCTCGGCGTGAGCCAGCGGCGTGATGAGGAGGAGGCCGAGCGCCGCGACGGCGACTCGGAGGACAGGTGTGCGCATATCTCTCAGTTCCCTTGTGATCCGACCACGGCCATGCTAAGCCCGGGCCGGGTCGGGACGAAAACGCCTGACACCCTGTCTACGCCCCCGCGCTCGGCGGGGTTGCATCGAGATCCGATATGTCGCCGCGGCTCAGAGCACCATCGCGGCGAGCCATCCGGCCGCCAGCAGCGGCAGGTTGAAGTGCAGGAAGGTCGGGATCACCGTGTCGCGCATGTGGTCGTGCTGTCCGTCGGCGTTGAGGCCGGCGGTGGGACCGAGCGTGGAGTCGGACGCGGGGGAGCCGGCGTCGCCCAGGGCGCCGGCCGTGCCGATGATGGAGACCGTGGCCAGAGGCGAGAATCCGAGCGACACGCAGAGGGGGACGTAGATCGCGGCGATGATCGGCAGCGTCGAGAAGGAGCTGCCGATGCCCATGGTCACCAGCAGGCCGACCAGCAGCATCGCGATGGCCGCAACTCCCTTGTTGCCCGCGAACAGGGCCGCCGTGCCCTCGACGAGCGGAGCGATCTGCTCCGTCGCGCGCATCACCGACGCGAAGCCCTGGGCCGCGATCATGATGAGGCCGATGAGCGCCATCATGCGCATGCCGCCGGTGAACACGGCGTCGGCGTCGGTCCACTTGACGGCCCCGGTGATGATGAACAGGCACAGGCCGAGCAGGGCGCCCACGAGGAGGGGGTCGGCGTCGGAGCCGGCCATCGTCAGCCAAGTCTGGACGCCGAACGACGCGACGATCGCCGCGAGCGCGACGGCGATGCGGTAGGGCTTGATCTCGGCGGGCGCGTCATGGTCGACCACGGCGTCGGGGTCGTAGTCGCGGGGGCGCCGGTAGGTCACGAACACCGCGATGAGGAGGCCGGCCACCATGCCCAGGGCGGGGATGCCCATGGCCGTCATCGGGTTGACGTCGCTGACGTCGAGGCCGGAGGAGATGATGTTGCCGTAGAGGATGTCGGTCAAGAAGATCTTGCCGAAGCCGATCGGCAGGAACATGTAGGTGGTCACCAGGCCGAACGTCAGGACGCTCGCGATCGCGCGCCGGTCGAGCCGCAGCCCGTTCATGATGACCAGCAGCGGCGGGATGAGCAGCGGGATGAACGCGATGTGCACCGGAATGACGTTCTGGCTCATGATCGACATCGCGAGGATGCCGGCGATGAGGCCGAAGGTGGTCCAGCGGGTGACCTTGTGCGACGGGGACAGGTCGTCGGCGTCGAGCTTGCGGATCATCCAGTTGGCCAGCAGTTGCGGCAGGCCCGAGTGCGCCACCGCCATGGCGAAGGCGCCGAGCAGGGCGTAGCTGAGCGCGATCTTCGCGCCCCCGGCCAGGCCGTCCTGGAAGGCGACCATCGTGGCCTCGAGGCCCAACCCCGCCAGCAGGCCGCCGGTCAGCGCGCCGAGGAAGAGGGCCAGTACGACGTGCACGCGGAGCACGGACAGCACCAGCATGACGACGACGGAGATGACGACGGCGTTCACAAGGGACCCCTGGGGTGGGCGACGGTGGGCGCGCGCAGCTTATCGGACGCGGCCAGTGGCCGGCCGCCCGGGCCGGTTCAGCCGAGGGACGTCGCGATCGCGCCCCGCACGGGCTCGGCGAGCGTGACGGCGCCCACCCTCCGGCCGTGCCCGAGGACGGGCTCCGGATCGAGGGCCGACAGGGCGGCGGTGCCGTGGCCGAGCGCGGTGAGCACGGCGACGAGCACCGGCACCGTGGCGCGGTGGTGACCGTCGCCGACCTTGACGGCGATGCCCGTGCCGTCCGGCAGGCCGACCGCGTAGCAGCCCTCCGCCCCGACCTTGCACATGAGGCCGGGGACCTCGCGGTGAAGCACCACCTCGTCGCGGCGGGTCCCGGAGGCGTACTCCGGGTGGGCGCGGAAGGCGTCGGCGACGTGCCGTTCGGGCCCCTCGGCGGCGGCCGCGAGCCGCCCGAAGGACCGGGCCAGCCCCACCAGGCTGACGGCGAAGGCCGGAGCCCCGCAGCCGTCGACGACCGGGCCGCCCGCGTCCTCGCCCGTCAGGTCGGCGATCGCCCGCGCGCAGGCGAGCTGTAAGGGGTGCGCCGGCTCGAGGTAGGAGGCGGTGTCCCACCCCGCGCGCACGCAGGTGCGCAGCATCGCGGCGTGTTTGCCCGAGCAGTTGTGGGCCAGCGGCTCGCGGCCGCGGCCGGAGGCCAGCCACGCCGCCTGGGCGTCCTGATCGAGGGGGAGCCCCGGCGTCGTCCGGAGGTCCGAGGGCGTCAGCCCCGCGCCGGAGAGGATCGCGCGGACGCCGTCGAGGTGGAAGGGCTCGCCGGAGTGGGAGGCGCCGGAGAGCGCCAGGAGGGCGCCGTCGAGGTCGAGGCCGTGGCGGAGCATCGCGACGGCCTGCAGGGGCTTGAGCGACGAACGGGGCAGCATGGGCGAGCCGGTGTCGCCCAGCGAGAGCAGGGAGCCGCCGTCATGCCCGGTCACGGCCAGCGCCCCGTGGTGGAGACACTCGAGGTGGTCCCCACGCCACACCTCGGCCAGTACGGGATCCGCTGCATTCACCATGCGGGGGAGCCTAGGGCAGGAGTGGCGGAGGGCGTCCGTCGATGGGGTAGAGTTGGCGAAGGTTCCTCGCGCGGCGGTATCTCGCCCAACCCCCCCAGGGTCGGAAGGCAGCAAGGGTAAGTGAGCTCTGCCGGGTGCGCGAGGGGCCCTTTTCTTTGCCCTGGAATTGTCTGGCCTCTGGAATAGGGTGGGCGCGTGGACGACGAGTACGACGAGGACGAGAACGCCCTCCTCGACGAGGGATACGGCTCAGCGGACCTTCCGGACTTCGAGCCGATGGAGGGCCCCGGGCTGTTCGACGAGCCCGACGACGAGCCCGCGGAGGAGAGCACGCAGGCGGCGCCGGCTGTGGCCGCCGCGGCCGTCCCAGCGCCCGCGCCGCGCCGTCCCGAGGCCCCGCCGTCGCCGCTGGCGCTCTACCGCCGCTATCGGCCGGACACGTTCGCCGACGTCATCGGACAGGAGCACGTCACCGTCCCGCTGCAGCGGGCGCTGTCCAGCAACCGGGTCAACCACGCCTATCTCTTCTCCGGGCCCCGCGGCTGCGGCAAGACCACCTCGGCCCGCATCCTCGCGCGCTGCCTGAACTGCGTCGAGGGGCCCACGCCCACCCCGTGCGGCGTGTGTGACTCCTGCCAGGACCTGGCGCGCGGCGGGCCGGGCTCCATCGACGTCATCGAGATCGACGCCGCGTCGCACGGCGGCGTCGACGACGCCCGGGACCTGCGCGAGCGCGCCTACTTCGCGCCCGTCGCGAGCCGCTACAAGATCTACATCATCGACGAGGCGCACATGGTCACGACGCAGGGCTTCAACGCCCTGCTCAAGCTCGTCGAGGAGCCCCCGCCCCACACCAAGTTCATCTTCGCCACCACGGAGCCGGAGAAGGTCATCGGGACCATCCGGTCGCGTACGCACCACTACCCGTTCCGCCTGGTTCCGCCGCGGCTGCTCACCGACTACCTCGGCGAGATCTGCCGCACCGAGGGCGTGGCGGTGGACCAGGCCGCGCTCCCGCTCGTCGTGCGCGCCGGCGCCGGGTCGGTGCGTGACTCGCTCTCGGTCCTCGACCAGCTGCTCGGCGGCGCCGGGGATGACGGCGTCAGCTATGACCAGGCCGCGGCTCTCCTCGGCTACACGCCCGACGCCCTGCTCGACGAGATCATGGACGCCTTCGCCGCCGGGGACGCCGCCGGGGTGTTCCGCACGGTGGACAAGGTCATCGAGGTCGGCCAGGACCCGCGTCGCTTCGCCGAGGACCTGCTCCGGCGGCTGCGTGACCTCGTCATCCTCGCTGCCGTGCCCGAGGCGGCGACCAACGGGCTGCTCGACGTCGCCGCGGACCAGGCGCAGCGCCTGCAGACGCAGGTGGCCGGCCTCGGCGCCGGGGAGCTGACTCGCGCCGCGGAGGTCATCGCCACCGGCCTGACGGACATGCGCGGCACCACGGCCCCCCGGCTGCACCTCGAGCTCATGTGCGCCCGGGTCCTGCTGCCCGGTGCCGACTCGGACGAGCGTGGCCTGCATGCCCGCATGGACCGCCTCGAACGGCGCGTCGGGATGATGGGCGGCCAGGCGGGGCCGGCCCCCGTCGAGGACTGGGCCGACGCCGGAGAGCCCACGGTGCGGATGCAGCGCCCGGCGGACCAGAGCCGCCGCGCCTCCGGCCAGGCACAGACTGCTCCGGTGGCTCCCGCTCCGGCGCCGGAGCCCGCCCCGGCCCCGGCAGCCGCGGCTCCTGCTCCTCCCGCCCCTTCCGCCGCAGTCCGCGAACCCGTGGCCGAGCGGCGGCCGGCCGGTGAGGCGCCCCGGCGCCGTCCCGCCGGCGCCCCGCCGGGATCCACCGTCGCGCCGCCCCCCGCGGCGCCTGAGCCTCCGGCCCCGGCCGGGCCCCGGCCGGACGGCGGCCCCGGGCAGCTCACCGCGGCGGAGTTGCGTCGCGTGTGGCCCAACGTGCTGGAGGAGGTCAAGCGTCGCCGGCGCTTCACCTTCATGCTGCTCAGCCAGCACGCGCAGGTGCTCGACGTCGCCGACGGAGTGCTCCACCTCGGGTTCGCCCAGACCGGGCCGCGCGACAACTTCGGCAGCGGCGGCAGCCAGGACGTCCTCGCCGACGCCATCATCGAGACCATCGGCGTCGAGCTGCGGATCAACGCGGTCCTCGCGTCGGGTGAACAGGCCCAGGAACGGCCCGCCCAGCGGCCGTCCGGCGCCCCCGTCGCGCCGCCCCCGCCCCCCGAGCCCGTCCGCGCGCCCGAGCCACCGGAGCCAGACGTCGACATCTCGTCCGACGACGAAGTGCTGGACAGCGCCCACAACGCCGAGGAACTGCTCAGCAGCACCTTCGGGGCCGAGATCATCGCGGTGCGCGACGCCGACGATGCCTGAGGCGCGGGCGCATAAGCTGTCCACAGACCCATTCCAGGAGTGATGACCATGTTCGGTGACTTCGACATCAACGCCCTCATGCAGCAGGCCCAGCAGCTGCAGGAGGACCTGCAACGCGCGCAGGAGCAGCTGGCCGACGCCCGCTTCACCGGCACGGCCGGCGGCGGTGCGGTCACCGTCGTCGTGAGCGGCAAGGGCGACCTCGAGGAGCTCGACATCACGCCCGAGGCGTGGGACCCCGAGGACACCGAGACCCTGTCGGCGCTCGTCATCGCGGCCTTCCGCGCCGCGAAGGCGGAGGCGGACGCCGCGACGGCCGCCGCGATGCCCGACCTCCCCGCCATGCCGGGCATGCCCGGTCTCGGCGGCTGACCCGGCCGTGTACGAAGGGCCCATCCAGGACCTCATCGACGCCCTGAGCCGCCTCCCGGGCATCGGTCCGCGGGGCGCGCAGCGCATCGCGTTCCACCTGCTCGACGCCCCCGAGGAGGACGTCATCGAGCTCGCGGACACGCTGCGGCGCGTCAAGCAGTCCACGCGGTTCTGCGAGGTGTGCTTCAACGTGTCGCAGGAGGAGCGCTGCCGCGTCTGCCGCGACCCGCGTCGGGACCGGTCGCAGCTGTGCGTGGTGGAGGAGTCCAAGGACGTCGTCGCCATCGAGCGCACCAACGAGTTCCGAGGCCTGTACCACGTGCTCGGCGGCTCCATCTCGCCCATCGACGGCCGCGGGCCGGCGGATCTGCACACGCGTGAGCTGTTTCAGCGGCTGGCGGACGGCGAGGTCTCGGAGGTCATCCTCGCCACGGATCCGGACACGCAGGGGGAGGCGACCGCCGCCTATCTCAGCCGGATGCTGCGCGACTTCGGCGTGCGGGTCACCCGGCCCGCGAGCGGACTACCGGTGGGCGGAGACCTGGAGTACGCGGACCAGGTGACGCTCGGCCGGGCTTTCGAGGGGCGGCGAGCCATGTTCGAGCCGGACCCGCGGCCTGCGCAGGCGGGCCTGCCGCATCCATCCCCGGCGACCCCCTGACGTGGACCGTCCGCCGACCTAGTCTGGGACGGTCGGGCCGCCCGGCCCGCAGGACCGAAGGGACCGCACCATGGCCACCACCCCCGCCGGTGCCCCGATCTGGATCGAGCTCTACGTCCCGGACCTCGCTCCGGCCACCACCTTCTACGGCGAGCTGTTCGGCTGGCGCTTCAACGACATGGGCGAGGAATACGGGCACTACACGCTGGTCACACTCGGCGACGACGTCGTCGCCGGAGCGATGGCCATGGACCAGGGCATGCCCGCGCTGTGCGTCTACCTGGCCACCGACGACATCCGCGCGGTCACGGCACGGGTGCGCGAGCACGGCGGGCAGGTGCTCGTGGAGCCCATGGATATCCCGGGGCAGGGAACCATGGCCTTCTACGCCGACCCGACCGGCGCCGCGATCGGTGCCTGGCAGAGCCCCGAGGTCCTGCTCCAAGCGCGCAACAGCGTCGGCGCCTCCGTCTGGTACGAACTCATGACCTCCGATTATCAGGCGGCGAAGAGCTTCTACGCCCATGTGTTCGGCTGGCGGCTCGTTCCCATGGGGGAGCAGGGCGGCCCGTTCCAGTACGCGACGAACGGCGAGGGAGACGACGCCGTCGCCGGGCTCTGCGACGCGTCCACGTTCATCCCGTCCGAGGTGCCGACGTCGTTCTGGCGGGTGTACCTCGGTGTCGAGAACACCGACGCCGCGATCGACAAGATCAAGGCGCTGGGCGGTGAACTGGTGGACGGGCCGATGGACTCGCCGTTCGGCCGGCTCGCCACCGTCGCCGACGATCAGGGCGTGATGTTCCAGATCATCGAGGCCTGAGCGCGCGTAGGAGAGTCGCGACGGCGGAGGTCGCCTCCTCCGGCGTGCGGCCCCCGTAGTTGAGCAGGACGCCGGTGCGCCCCGGCCCGCCCGCCCAGCCTTCCGCGAGGTCCGCGACCCGGAGCCCCGCGGCCGCGCACGCGTCGCGGACGCGGGCCGCCTCCTCCGGCCCCATCTCGAGCACCAGCAGGTGCCCGCTGTCGGTGACCGACGACACTCCGGCCGCGGCCCGCAGCGCGTCGAGATGCCCCGCCACGGCCTCGGCCGCGGCGGACGAGCGACGCCGCGCGCGCCCGAGGCGCCGCTTGAGGCCGCCCGCCTGGAGGTAGCGGGCGAGGGCCCGCTGGAGCAGCGGGGCGACGCCGGCGCCCAAGGCCTGGCGGGCTGCCGCGAGGTCGTCCGCCCACGAGGGTGGGACCAGCAGGTAGCCAGTTCCGATGTCGCGGCCGAGGACGGCCGAGAACGTGCCCAGGTGCGCGACCCGGTCCGGCGCCAGGCTCCACAGCGGGGGCAGCGGCGGGCCCAGGTGCCGGTACTCGGAGTCGTAGTCGTCCTCGACCAGCAGCACCCCGCTGCGGGTCGCCCACGCGATGAGCGCCTGCCGGTCGGCGACGGGCATCGAGGTGCCGGACGGGAACTGGTGGTTCGGGGTCACGACGACGAGGTCGAGCGGCAGCGCGGCGTCCAGCGCCGCAGCGTCCATCCCGCCCTCCCGCACCGGGACCGGGATCACGTCGACGGCCAGCGCCTCCAGCACGCGCCGCAGCCCCGGGAACCCGGGGCTCTCCACGGCGACCCGGGGCGTCCGGCCGGACCGGCGTGCCGCCACGCCCAACAGCAGCGCGAGCCCGGCCCTGGCTCCCGCGGTGACGACGACGGTCGCCGCGGGCACCGCCATGGCCCGGACGAGGCGCAGGTGCTGCGCGACGGCGTCCTCGAGCTGCGGACCCCCGGGGGCGACGGCGGCCCGCAGCGCGCTGCGCCACGCCGCGTCGTCGAGGGGCCGCTCCGGCTCGGCCCCGGCCGTGAAGTCGGCGTGCGCGCGCAGTGGCGCCCCGCGCCCCGGGCCCTTGGGCTCCGACCGGGGCGTGGTGGCCAGCAGTCGGGGGGCCACCCGGACACCGGAGCGGTCCCGCGCGACCAGGTAGCCCTCGGCGACGAGCTGGTCGTAGGCGGCCGTGACGGTGCCCCGCGAGACCGCGAGGGTACGGGCGGCCGCCCGGCTCGACGGCACCGCGTCGCCGGAGGCCAGCGCTCCCGTGGCCACGAGCGCCCGCAGCGCCGCGGCGATCTGCGTGGGCAGCGGGGCTGACCCCGTGGCCCGGTCCAGGGTCACCGTGGCGAGCGCGTCGTGCATCACCCCAGGGTACAACTGGACCACTAGACTGCACTGCTATCTGGCTCTTGTCTGGTCCAGTGTGCGGGGCGAGGATCGAGTGCATGACTGTAGAACTCGCTGCCGACCGCTCCCTCGTCAACACCGGCCTCGCCGAGATGCTCAAGGGCGGCGTCATCATGGACGTCGTCACCCCCGAGCAGGCCCGCATCGCGGAGGAGGCGGGCGCCGTCGCCGTCATGGCGCTGGAGCGCGTGCCGGCGGACATCCGGGCCCAGGGCGGGGTGGCGCGGATGAGCGACCCCGACCTCATCGACGGCATCATCGACGCCGTGTCGATCCCCGTCATGGCGAAGGCGCGGATCGGCCACTTCGTCGAGGCGCAGGTGCTGGAGGCGCTCGGGGTGGACTACATCGACGAGTCTGAGGTGCTCTCCCCGGCCGACTACGTCAACCACATCGACAAGACCCGGTTCCGCGTGCCGTTCGTGTGCGGGGCCACCAACCTCGGTGAGGCCCTCCGGCGCATCACCGAGGGCGCGTCCATGATCCGCAGCAAGGGAGAGGCGGGCACCGGCGACGTGTCGGAGGCCATGCGGCACCTGCGCACGATCCTGGGCGAGATCCGGGCCCTCGCGTCCCGCACCGACGACGAGCTCTTCGTCGCCGCGAAGGAACTGGCCGCCCCCTACGAACTCGTGCGGCGGGTCGCCCGCGACGGCAAGCTCCCCGTCGTGCTGTTCGTCGCCGGCGGCGTCGCCACGCCCGCGGACGCCGCGATGATGATGCAGCTCGGCGCCGACGGCGTGTTCGTCGGGTCCGGCATCTTCAAGTCCGGCAACCCCGCCAAGCGGGCCAAGGCCATCGTCGAGGCGACCACGCACTTCGACGACGCGGAGGTCATCGCGGCGGTGTCGCGGGGACTGGGCGAGGCGATGGTGGGCATCAACGTCGCCGACGTGCCGGCCCCCCACCGGCTCGCCGAGCGCGGATGGTGACGGTCGGCGTTCTCGCGCTGCAGGGGGCCGTCCGCGAACACGAGGCGGTCCTCGCCGGTCTCGGCTGCCACACGCGGCGCGTCCGGCGGACCGACGACCTCGACGGCCTGGCCGGCCTGGTCATCCCCGGCGGGGAGTCGACGGCGATCGCGCGGCTTGCGCGCGGCAGCGGCCTCCTGGGGGCGGTCCGGGCGCGCATCGACGCGGGGATGCCGGCCCTGGGGACGTGTGCGGGGCTCATCCTGCTCGCCGACGAGGTGGCGGACCCGGCTGCGCTCGCCGGACTGCCCACCGTCGGTGGGCTGGACGTGACCGTGCGCCGCAACGCGTTCGGGGGGCAGCTCGCCTCGGGCGAGTGGGACGTGGACCTGAAGGTGTCCGCGACGACCGACGGTCAGCTCGCCTCCGGGACCGGGGCCGACCCGACCGATGGTCGGATGCGGGGCGTGTTCATCCGGGCGCCGCGCATCGAGCGCGTCGGGCCCGGCGTCGAGGTGCTGGCGGTCCGCGACGGCGAACCGGTCGCGGTCCGGCAGGGTCCGGTGGTGGCGTGCACGTTCCACCCCGAGCTCGTCCCCGACGCGACGCTCCATCGCCTCTGGCTCGCCGGCGCTGACCTGCACGACACGCCGTCGAACTCCCCCGTCGCGCCCTCATAGGGCCGCGACACCCGAGTTCGCCTGTCATTCGTGCTGGCCAGGGCGGCCCCCGGCGCCGACCGGCACCCCAGGCGGGTTCGCCAAACGTTCACCCAACAGTCACCCGGAGGTTGGGGACCTCGCCGCCCACGTGGCCTTGGATGGGGGAGTCCATCCGACCCCTGAGGAGACTGACAATGAAGCGCCTGCTTCCGATGCTCGGCCACACCCGCGGCAACCGATCCGCCGTCACCTGCGAACTCAAGTGCGGCAGCGCCTGCGCGCACCCCGCCCCCAACACGTCCGGGACCGAGTCGTTCCGCGACATCGTGAGCGGGGTGTTCTCCCGCCGCGCCGCGCTCGGCGCCGGCGCGGGCGTCACCGGCGCGATCGTCGTCGGCTGGGCCGGCCAGCCCGCCGCCGCCGACTACGGCAACCCGCCCCGCGGCGGCGGCAAGCTGCCCTTCACGGCGATCGCGCCCACGGCCCGCACCGTCGACACCGTCACGGTGCCGGAGGGCTACCGCTGGGACGCCATCATCCGATGGGGCGACCCGCTGTTCGACGACGCGCCCGAGTTCGACATCACCGCCCAGACCGGGGCCACCCAGAGCACGCAGTTCGGCTACAACTGCGACTACCTCAACATCATCTCCGACGGCCGCAACGACCGGTCCGGCTTCCTGGTGACGAGCCACGAGTACACCAACGAGAACATCATGTTCGCCCCGGAATACCGGGCATCGAACGCCAAGGACGTCGTCGACGCCGCCCTCGCCGCGCATGGGCTCTCCATCGTCGACCTCGCCCGCGACAAGGAGGGCGACGTCTGGCGCTACGTGCGCGGTGGCCGTCGCAACCGGCGCATCACCGGCTTCACCGAGTTCACCGTGAGCGGCCCGGCGGCGGGCTCCGACCTGCTCAAGACCGTCGAGGATCCCACCGGCACGCGGGTCCTGGGCACCCTCAACAACTGCGCCGGCGGCACCACGCCCTGGGGGACCGTCCTGTCCGGTGAGGAGAACTTCAACCAGTACTTCCGCGGCACCGGCTCGGCCGAGGAAGGGCGCTACGGGATCGGCGCCCGGGCCACGAGCCGCGGGTGGGAGCTCCACTACGACCGGTTCGACCTCACCAAACCCGGCTACGCGAACGAGGCCAACCGCTTCGGCTGGATCGTCGAGGTGGACCCCGAGGACCCGACGTCGACGCCGGTCAAGCACACCGCGCTGGGCCGCTTCAAGCACGAGGCCGGCGCCGTCGCGCTGTCCCCGTCCGGCCACGCGGTGGTCTACATGGGCGACGACGAGCGTCACGACTACGTCTACAAGTTCGTCTCCTCGGGCACGTACCGCGAGGGTGACCGGGCGCACAACATGACGCTGCTGCAGGACGGCACGTTGTACGTCGCGCGGTTCTCCGGCAACTCGCCGCAGGCCGAGATCACCGGCACCGGTGCTCTCCCGGCCGACGGGGCGTTCGACGGCACCGGCGAGTGGATCCCGCTGGTGAGTGGTTCCGACTCCCACGTTCCCGGCATGAGCGCGGAGGAGGTGCTCGTGTTCACGCGCCTCGCGGCGGACAAGGTCGGCGCCACCCCGATGGACCGGCCCGAGGACGTCGAGCCCAACCCGGTCACCGGCAAGGTGTACCTGGCGTTGACGAACAACAGCCGACGCACCGCCGTCGACGAGGCCAACCCCGTCACCGCGAACCGCGACGGTCACGTCATCGAGCTGACGGAGTCCGACGACGACGCCGCCGCCGCGACCTTCACCTGGAGCATCCTGCTGTTGTGCGGCGATCCGGAGTCCTCGGTCTCGGCCTACTTCGCGGGCTTCCCGAAGCTCAAGGTGTCGCCGATCAGCTGCCCGGACAACCTGGCGTTCGACTCGGAGGGCACCCTCTGGATCTCGACCGACGGGCAGCCCGGCACCCTCGGCCTCAGCGACGCCCTGCACAAGGTGACGCTCACCGGCCCGGAGCGTGGCCGCGTCCAGCAGTTCCTCGCGGTCCCCGTCGACGCTGAGACCTGTGGCCCGGTCATCCACGACCAGGACCAGTCGGTGTTCGTCGCCGTGCAGCACCCGGGAGAGGACGGCGAGTGGGGCGCCCACACGTCGCACTTCCCGGACCAGCTGACCGACGGCCGGGTCCAGGCGGGCGACAAGGTCGCCGCCCCGCGTCCGAGCATCGTCCAGGTGACCCGTACGTCGGGCAACCGCTCGCGGAGGTGACATCCTCCCCTGAGGAGGTCGGCGTCGCGTAGCGACCGTCGGCCGACTGTCTCCGGTCCCTGAGGAGGTCGGCGTCGCGTAGCGACCGTCGGCCGTCTGTCTCCGGTCCCTGAGGAGGTCGGCGTCGCGTAGCAACCGTCGGCCGTCTCGAAGGGTTGTGGGTCTGGCTCACCTCTGTCTGGCGTGGAGGTTGCGTCACGACCCTTCGAGACAGCCCACGCGCCGTCGGCGTTGGGCTTCCTCAGGGGTCGGGGGGTGCGCCGTCGGCGGTGGGCTTCCTCAGGGATCTCGGCGGGGGCCTTCCACCGGCGGCCTCTACGTGCGCGACGATGCCAGGCCGGAGGAATCGGCGGTGGGGTGTCGTAGTGTGGCCCGGGTGACGGAGCCAGTGATCACCGCCCGGGCGCTCACGAAGCGCTACGGCACCCTCACCGCGGTGGATGGGATCGATTTCGAGATCGCCCGCGGGGAGTCGTTCGGGTTCCTCGGCCCGAACGGGGCGGGCAAGTCCACGACCATGCGCATGATCGCCGCGACGTCGACCCGCACCGACGGCGAGCTGACCGTCCTCGGCCTCGACACCAACCGGCACGGTCCCGAGATCCGCGCGCAGCTCGGCATCGTTCCGCAGGGGGACCTCCTCGACGAGGAACTGCGCGTCATCGACAACCTCACCGTGTATGGCCGCTACTTCGGGCTGCCGCGCTCCTACGTCAAGCAGCGCGCCGAAGAACTCCTCGACTTCGCGCAGCTGAGGGAGAAGCGAACCGCCCGGGTCGACGGCCTGTCCGGCGGCATGAAGCGCCGTCTCACCATCGCCCGCGGCCTGATCAACAACCCCCGGATCATGCTCCTCGACGAGCCCACGACCGGGCTCGACCCCCAGGCCCGCCACATCCTCTGGGATCGGCTGTTCCGGCTCAAGGAGGAGGGGGTGACGCTGGTCGTCACCACCCATTTCATGGACGAGGCGGAGCAGTTGTGCGATCGGCTCGTGGTCATCGACAAGGGGCGGATCGTCGCCGAGGGCAGCCCGTCGTCGCTCATCAGGCACTACTCCACCCGCGAGGTGCTCGAGGTGCGGTTCGGCTCCGGCCGCAACGCCGACGCGGCCGCCCAGCTGGCGGGCATCGGGGACCGGCATGAGGTGCTGCCGGACCGGGTCCTGGTGTACGCCGACAACGGTGAGCACGCGCTCCAGGCCGTGGTCGAGCGCGGGTTGGAGCCTGTGACATCCCTTGTCAGGCGGTCGTCGCTCGAGGACGTCTTCCTCCGGCTCACGGGACGGAGCCTGATCGAGTGAGCGCGCGTCTGACCGCCCACGCCCCCGTCATCGATCGCGGGATGACCGCCGACCATCGCGTCGTCGCGCGGTGGGGCTGGTGGGCGGTCGTCGAACACCATATCCACCGCATGCGCCGCTACCTGGTGACGCTCCTGGTCACGGGCATCGGTTCGCCGGTGGTCTACCTGCTCGGGCTCGGCGCCGGCCTGGGCGTCCTCGTCGACGGCGGCTCCGGCATCGAGGGCGTGCCGTACCTCACGTTCATCGCGCCGGCGCTGGTGATGTCGACGGTGATGCTCACCTCGTCGCAGGAGAACACCTATGGCGTGTTCGGTGGCTTCAAGTGGTTCAACACCTTTCCCGCGATGCGCCTGACCCCCATCAGCCCGGCCCAGATGGCGCTGGGGGTGCAGGTGGCAACCCTGCTGCGCGTCGTGCCTGTCACGGTGTTCTACCTCGCGGCGCTGGCGCTGTTCGGGATCGCCGACCCGCTGCGTGCGCTGGCCCTGCTCCCCGTGGGCCTGCTGCTGTCGGTGTCGTTCGGCTTCGCCGTCATGGCCTGGGTGGCCACCCAGAAGGACGACCGGGGCCAGCTGTCGTTCATCGAGCGGTTCGTCGTCGTGCCCCTGACGCTGTTCTCCGGCACCTACTTTCCCCTCGCTGGCACGCCGCAGAGCTGTGCCGCTGGGCCATGTACGGGCACGTGCTATCGACGGCCCGGGTCGCCACGCACGTCGGTGTCCTCGTCCTGGTCGCGGCCGTGGGCGCGTGGTCGTCGATCCGGACCTTCCGCCGGAGGCTCGACGAATGAGCGCCGGACTGCGCGCGCGGGCGCCCCGGGTGCCCGCGCCCCTCAGAGGCCTCTACGGCGGCAACACCCGATCCGTCGTGGCCCGCGGCATGCGCGTCATCGCCCGCAACAACTGGCTCATCGTGCTGACGGGTTTCTTCGAGCCCGTGTTCTACCTGCTGTCGATGGGCCTCGGGCTGGGCGCCCTCATCGGCACCGTCGACTTCTACGGCCGCGACGTGCCCTACGCGGCGTACATCGCCCCGGCCCTCTTGGCGGTCTCCGCCATGAACGGCGCCCTGTACGACTCGACGATGAACGTCTTCTTCCGCATGCGCTACGGCAAGCTGTACGACCAGATGTTGTCGACGTCGCTCGGGCCGATGGACGTGGCGCTCGGCGAGATCATCATGGCCCTCTTCCGCGGCCTGCTGTACGCCTGCGGCTTCATGGTCGTCACGACGGCGCTGGGCCTGAACCTGGCCTGGACGGCCGTGCTGGCGATCCCGGCGGCGCTGATGGTGGCCTTCGGTTTCGCCGCCGTCGGCCTGGCGGCCACCAGCTACATGAAGTCGTTCCAGCACCTCGACATCGTCTACTTCGTCATGCTGCCGATGTTCCTGCTCTCAGCGACCTTCTTCCCGATCTCCGTCTACCCGGAGTCGGTGCAGTGGGCGATCATGGCCATGCCGCTGTGGCACGCCGTCGACATGGTGCGGCAGCTGACGACGGGGCTGATCCAGCCCTCGATCTGGGGTCACCTGGGCTACTTCGTGGTGATGATCGTGATCGGCACCACCGTCGCGACGCTGCGCCTGCGCGCCCTCTTCCTGCGCTGAGGCCCCGCCCCGGGTCCGGAGCCGGGTGCCCACAGGCGTACCCTGTCGGAGGAAGGGGTGCACGTGGGCAACAGGGATTTCAGGATCGAAGCGACGAGGCTCACCCCCCGAGAGGCCGTGGAGCACTACCGCTCCCTCGTCGGCCAGCACCTCATCAGCGTGGCCGGCCTGTGGCCGACGCGGCGCGACTACACGGGGCTGCGCTCGTCCTGGGCCAAGGACCTGCTCGCCGGCGTGACGGTCGGCGTCGTGGCCCTGCCGTTGGCGCTCGGCTTCGGGGTCGCCTCCGGTGTGGGCGCCGCGGCAGGGCTCGTCACGGCCATCGTGGCCGGCGTCGTCGCGGCGGTGTTCGGCGGCAGCCACCTGCAGGTGTCCGGGCCGACGGGCGCCATGACCGTCGTGCTGCTCCCGGTGATCGCCAAGCACGGCGTCGCCACCGTGCCGCTGCTGGCCATCCTCGCTGGCCTCCTCGTCATCGCCATGGCGCTGACGGCGGTCGGACGGGCCGTCGAATTCATCCCGGTCTCGGTCGTCGAGGGATTCACCATCGGCATCGGCGTCATCATCGGGCTGCAGCAGCTGCCGCTGATCCTCGGCACTGAACGCGGTGAGGCGGAGTCGACGCTGGTGTCGTCGTGGCTGACGCTCGGCGCCACGGACTGGACCCGTGCCTGGCAGCCACTGGTGGTCGCCGCCGGCGTCATCGCGCTGCACCTCGTGGGCCACCGGTTCTTCCGGCACCTCCCGCTGTCGCTGATCGCGATCGTGGTCGCCACCGTCGCCGTCGAGCTGGCCGGCGCCGATGTCGACCGGATCGGTGCGCTCCCGACGGGGCTGCCGTCGCCGGTCTTCCCCGAGATCAGCGCGGCGCTGGTGCAGGACCTGGCCGCCCCCGCGCTGGCCGTGGCGGCGCTGGCCGCGCTCGAGTCTCTGCTGTCCGCCCGCGTGGCCGACGGGATGCGGACCGACATCACCCCCACGCAGCCCGACCGGGAACTCATGGGTCAGGGGCTGGCGAACGTCGCGTCGGGCCTGTTCGGAGGCCTCCCGGCGACCGGCGCCATCGCCCGCACCGCCGTCAACGTGCGGTCGGGGGCCCGCACCCGGCTGGCGTCGGTCTCCCACGCCGTCGTGCTGCTGCTCGTGATGCTGCTGCTGGCGCCGCTGGTGTCCCGGATCCCCATGGCGGCGCTCGGCGGCGTGCTGCTGGTCACGGCTGGGCGCATGATCAACCTCCGGCTCGTGCGGACGCTCACCCACGTGACGCGCGCGGACCGCAACACCTTCTGGCTGACGTTGGGTGCCACGGTGCTGCTGGACCTGGTGGCCGCGGTGCTGCTGGGCATCGGCATGGCGGCCCTCATGAGCCTGCGCCACATGGCCTCGTACTCCGTCGTGGCCCGGCAGAACCTGCCGACGAACACCCGCGAGGGCGACGTCGACTTCTCGCCCGGCCACGAGCACCTACGCCCACGCGTGGCGATCTTCCGCGTCGACGGCGCCCTGTTCTACGGCGACGCCCGCCGCTTCGTCGACGAGGTCACCGCCGTGGACGAGGCGACCCAGGCCGTGATCCTGCGCTGCCACCGCATGCGCATCCTGGACGCGTCCGGGGCAGATGCCATCAAGGCGGTGGCCCGGCAGCTGCGGGCCCGCGACATCGTGTTCGTGGTGCAGGGGATGACCGAGTCGCAGCTACGGACCTGTCGCCTCATGCGGGCCTTCGACGAGGACTGCCACGTGCGTGAACTCTCCGAGGCCGTCACCCGCGTCGAGCGGGACCTGGCGTCGCGGGTCTGATGCCCCGCCGTCGCCGGCCACGGTGGTCGGAGTAGCGTGGCCGCTGTGACCGAACAGCGACGTTACGAGGTCCTTCCCGGCAACCACGGCTCCCGGGTCAAGGTCAACATCCGCGGCGGAGACATCCTGTGGACCCCGCGACTCAACCGTGGCACCGCCTTCACGCACGAGGAGCGTGAACAGCTGGGGCTCGTCGGGCTGCTGCCGACGGGCATCACGCCCATCGACGCCCAGCTGCACCGCGCCTACGAGCAGTTCCTCGACGCCCGCACGCCGATGGCCAAGTACCGGCGGCTGACGGCCCTGCGCGACCGCAACACCGTGCTGTTCTACCGGCTGCTCAGCGAGCACCTCGAGGAGATCATGCCGATCGTCTACACCCCGACGATCGGCGACGCCATCGAGCAGTTCAGCCACCAGTTCACCCGCCTGACCGGCGTGTTCCTGTCCATCGACGCCCCCGAGACCATCGAGCAGTCGCTCGAGGCCAGCGGGAGGGGCGCGGACGACGTCGACATCATCATCGTCACCGACTCCGAGGGCATCCTCGGCATCGGGGACCAGGGTGTGGGCGGCATCCAGATCTGCCACGGGAAGAAGAGCCTCTACACCGCCGGTGCGGGCGTCGACCCGGACCGCATGCTCGCCGTCGGCCTCGACGTCGGCACCGACAACCTGGGGCTGCTCAACGACGACCTGTACCCGGGGCTGCGGCACGCGCGGGTCCGGGGCCGGCGCTACGACGCGTTCATCGAGGCCTTCGTCGCGGCCGCGCAGAAGCTCTACCCGCACGCCATGATCCACTGGGAGGACTTCGGGGCCGCCAACGCCCACACGATCCTGACCCGGTACCGCGACCGCATCTGCACCTTCAACGACGACGTGCAGGGCACCGCCGCCGTGGTCAGCGCGGCCGCGCTGGCGGCCATCAAGGGGCTGGGCGAGCGGCTGCGCGACCAGCGCATCGTCATCCATGGCGCCGGAACGGCCGGCATCGGCATCGCGGACCTGTGCCGCGACATGATGGTCGAGTCGGGACTGTCCGAGCAGGAGGCGCACGACAGGTTCTGGTGCCTCAACAGCCGCGGCCTCATCCTGGAGGACTCCGCCGGGGTGCGCGACTTCCAGCGCCCCTACGCGAGGCGCCCCGACGAGGTGGCCGCGTGGGACACCGACGACCGCGGCCGCGTCACGCTGGCCGACGTGGTGCGCAACGTGCATCCGACGATCCTCATCGGCACGTCCGGACAGCCGGGCGCGTTCTCGGAGCCGATCATCCGCGACATGGCGGCCCACGTGTCCCGGCCCATCGTCATGCCGCTGTCGAACCCGACGACGCTGGCCGAGGCTACGCCGTCGGACGTCCTCGACTGGACCGACGGGGCGGCGCTGCTGGCCACCGGCTCGCCGTTCGACCCGGTTGTCCGGGACGAGGCGGTCTATCACGTGGCGCAGGCCAACAACGCGCTGGTGTTCCCCGGGCTGGGACTCGGGGTGGCCGTGTGCCGGGCGAGCCGCGTGACGGACCGGATGATCGCGGCCGCGGCGAGGGCCGTCGCGTCGCTCGTGCATCTGCGCGCGCCGGGCGCCCCGCTGCTGCCCCGGATCGGGGATCTGAGGCGGGTGTCAGCGACGGTCGCGATCGCCGTGGCGAGGGCCGCGGCCGAGGACGGCGTCGCGGGCGTCGAGCTGGAGAACCCGGTCCAGGACGTGTTCGACCGCATGTGGCAGCCGGTCTACCCCGAGCTCGTCCTCGACTAGGTCCCCTGGGGGTGCCGCCCTGCCGTCCCCCACCCTCGCGGTAGGCCATGGGTTTCGACCCTTCGAGACATCCCGCGGTCGCTTCGCGACGCGGGATCCTCAGGGATCGAGGGTGGGTCCCTCCGCCCAAGCGGCGTGATCCCACCGTTCCCTGAGGAGGGCCGTCCGCGAAGCGGCGTGGCCCGTCTCGAAGGGTTGTGACTGCACCGGGCAAGCAGTCGCGTTGACTCTGAGGAGTAACGGAGATCTCGGGGGCTGCTCTGAGGGAGGTCTCATTCAGCTAGGTCTTCCCGGCCTGACTCGCGGACGGTCAGGAGGGCAGGAGCTGGTCGATCCGCTCGACGACGTAGGTGGGACGCTGGTCCTCCGGCAGCGCCGCGACGTCGTCGCGCGTCGACTCCCCGGTCAGGACCAGAGCCGACGGCATGCCCGCCGCGACCGCCATCGCGATGTCGGTGTGCAGCCTGTCGCCGACCATCAGACACCGCGACACCTCCAGCCCGAGGCCGCCCAGCGCCGCCTCCAGCATGACCGGCGAGGGCTTGCCCAGGCTGGCGGAGCACGCCACGCCGGTGCAGGCCTCGATGGCGGCCGTGATCGCCGCGCAGTCCGGCTCGCCGCGACCCCCGGGGAACGGGCAGAACCGGTCCGGGTTGGTCTGGATGAGGATCGCGCGCTTGTGGAACCACAGCGCATCGAAGGCGATCTGGAGCTTGCGGTAGTCGAAGGTGCGGTCGTAGGACGCCACGACGATGTCGATCTCGGCGGGGTCGTCGGTCAGGCGGAACCCGGCCTCGGTCAAGGCCCGCTTCAGCGGCTCCTCTCCCACGACGAACAGCGCCGCTCCGGGATGGTGGCCGATCAGCCACCGGGTGGTGGTGACGATGGTGTTGGCGATGTCCTCCAGCGGCGTCGGTAGCCCGAGCGACTCGAGAAGCGCCCGGATATCCCTGGGATCCCGGGTCGCGTTGTTCGACAGGAACCGCACTGACCTCCCGGCCGCGCGGACCTCGCTGATGAGCCGGGCAGCGCCGGGTAGCAGGTCGTCGCCGAGCACGACGGTGCCGTCTAGGTCCAGGACGTAGGCGTCGTACCAACCGCCCGGCCGCGCGGCCATCGCGGTGCTAGAGGGTCTCGCCCGGCAGCGACACGCCCACCTGGCGCCGCAGTTCGTCCATCGTGGCCATGACGGCCAGCGTCTCGTCGAGCGAGAGGATGTCGGACTCGAGCCGGCCTTCGGCGACGAAGGCGGCGAGGTGAGCGGCCTGGTAGCACAGCCCCTCGTGGCCGGGGATGGAGCCCGCCTCGGAGGTGGCGCGCTCCCCGTCGCGGCGGGTCACGGTGACCGGCTGCGGGCCGTAGAAGGGGCCGGGGATCTCGAGGCGCGCCTCGTCGCCGGCGATGAACGCGAGGGTGGGGGTGAGGGCGGCCAGCGTCGTCGTGACGATGCCGTGGGCCATCGGGTGCCGTTCGAATCCCGTCAGCACGGCCGAGATCTGCCGGTCCACGCCGGTGAACGCCGTCGTCCCTGCCGCCAGCGCGCGGCCGGGGGCGCCGAGGGCGAAGTGGGTGAAGCTCACCGGGTAGACGCCGAGGTCCAGCATCGCGCCGCCGGCCTTGGCGGGGTCGAACAGTCGGAAATCCGGGTCCTTCGGGAACCACTGGCCGTGGTCGGCGAACGCGGTCTCGATCTCGCCGAGGGCGCCGTCGGCGAGCACCTGCCGGACCACGTCCATGTGGGGCAGGAAGCGGGTCCACATGGCCTCCATCGCCGCGACCCCGGCCGCGCGGGCGGCGTCGACCACCTCGGTGGCCTCAGCCAGGTTGCGCGTGAACGCCTTCTCCACCAGCACGTGCTTGCCGGCGGCGATGGCCAGGAGGGCGTTGTCGCGGTGTTCGCTGTGCGGGGTCGCGACGTAGACGACGTCCACCGCCGGGTCCGCCGCCACCGCCTCGTAGCCGACGGTGCTCCGCTCGATCCCGTGCCGGGCGGCGAACTCGGCGCCCTTCTCCGCGGTCCGCGACCCCACGACCACCACACGCTGCCGGGTGTGCGCGTGCAGCGCCTCGACGAAGCGTTCGGCGATCCAGCCGGTGCCGAGCATGCCCCACCGCAGCGGGGGAGCGTCCATCGGGTCGGGCGTGCGGGAAACGGGCAGCGTGAACGTCATAGGGCCCAGTCAACCACCTCAGAGGACGGTCGGCCGCGCGTTCCGGGGCGGCGTCAGCGCCGGGGTGAGGGCGAGCGCGATGAGGGCGGTGATCGGCACCACGATGAGCGCCCACCGTAGGCTCACGGTGTCGCCGACGATGCCGATCAGCGGCGGTCCCGCGAAGAAGCCCAGCCGCATGAGCCAGGTCACGAACGTCAGCCCGGAGCCGTGCGCCATGCCGGGCAGTTCGTCGGCCGCGTGCATGGCCGACGGGATGCCGGTCGCGATGCCCCATCCGGCGCAGGCGAAGCCGATGATCGTGGAGGCCGGGTGCGGGAACGCGACGGCCAGGCCCATCCCGAGCGCGGCCACGCTCACGCCCAGCGTGACCGCGGGGCGCGCGCCGATGCGGTTGACGAGGGCGTCGCCGGTGAACCGGCCGATCATCTGGGCGCCCTGGAGCGCGACGAAGGCGAGGCCGGCGACGAAGGGCATGACCTCGAACATGCCGTCCATGTAGATCGCGCCCCACGACGCGGCGCTCTCCTCCACCAGGCCGACGGACGCCCCGAGCAGGCCGAGCGCGATGAGCCGCAGCCAGAGTGAGGCGGGGATGCGGCGCTGCGGGCGGAGCTCGGCCGCGGCCTCCTCGTCGGCGGGCGCCTGGTCCTTACCCGGCAGCAGCAGGGTGCGGGCGAACAGCGCCATGCCTCCGAACACGACGGCGGCCAGGACGGCCTGCAGCCACAGCGCCATGTCCACCTGCGCCGCGGCCGAACCGAGGATGCCGCCGCACACGGCGCCGATCGACCACCATCCGTGGAAGGAGTTGAGGATCGTGCGGCCGTAGAGTTTCTGGACCCGCAGCCCGTGGGCGTTCATGGAGATGTCGGTGATGGCGTCCATCGCGGCCATCGTCGCGAGCGAGGCGGCGAAGAGCGCCAGCGTCGGCGCGTTGGCGACGGCGTTGAGCGTGAGGATGCCGAGCAGCAGGGTCGTCGTCGCCACCGTCGCCGACGAGAACCGCCGCACCAACCGGGCGGTGAAGAGCCCGGCGATCAGACCACCCACCGGCCCCAGCCCGACCGCGATACCGAACGCGGTGTTCGACGCTTCCAGCGCGGCCTTGATCTCCGGGTAGCGCGGGAGGATCGACGACCACGCGACGCCGTTGAGCCAGAACAGCAGGATGACGCCCCAGCGGGCGCGCACGACTTCCTTGGGCATGGGTACTTCCGAGGGGCAGGAGGGCCGTCGCGCTCGGCGCGGCGGATGGGTTGGAGCGCTTCGATCCTGCCAGATCGGCCCCGGCAGCACCAATGACGGGCAAACTCGGGGGTCGAGGGCGTGGGGGCGGTCGAGGGGACAGTTCGACGGCGTGTCGTGCCGGTGGGGCGGGGCGTCGGTAGCCTGGGGCGCATGAACTTCGACGTCGTTGACCTCATCCGGACCAAGCGCGACGGGGGCAGGCTCTCCGACGCGGAGATCGACTGGGTGATCGACGCGTACACCACCGGCGGGGTCGCCGACTACCAGATGTCGGCCCTGGCCATGGCCATCCTCCTGCGCGGCATGGATCGCGCCGAGATCGCCCGGTGGACCGCCGCGATGATCGCCTCGGGCGAGCGGATGGACTTCTCCTCGCTCACCCGCCCGACGGCGGACAAGCACTCGACCGGCGGCGTGGGGGACAAGATCACGCTGCCCCTGGCCCCTCTCGTCGCGGTGTTCGATGTCGCGGTGCCGCAGCTGTCCGGCCGGGGACTCGGGCACACGGGTGGCACGCTCGACAAGCTCGAGTCGATCCCGGGCTGGCGCGCGGACCTCAGCAACGACGAGATCCTCCGCCAGCTCGACGACGTCGGCGCGGTCATCTGCGCCGCCGGGTCCGGCCTCGCGCCGGCGGACAAGAAGCTCTACGCACTGCGCGACACCACCGGCACCGTCGAGGCCATCCCGCTGATCGCCAGTTCCATCATGAGCAAGAAGATCGCCGAGGGCACCGGCGCCCTGGTGCTGGACGTGAAGGTGGGCTCCGGCGCGTTCATGAAGTCACTGGACCAGGCCACCGAACTGGCCCGCACGATGGTGGACCTCGGCAAGGACGCGGGCGTCACCACCGTCGCCCTGCTCACCGGGATGGACACCCCGTTGGGCCGCACCGCCGGCAACGCGTTGGAGGTGCGGGAGTCCCTGGAGGTGCTGGCCGGAGGCGGTCCGGCGGACGTGGTCGAGCTCACGGTGGCGTTGGCCCGGGAGATGTTGGCGGCCGCCGGCAGGCCGGACGTCGACCCGACCCCCGCGTTGCGGGACGGGCGCGCCATGGACGTGTGGCGGCGGATGATCTCCGCTCAGGGCGGCGACCCCGACGCGCCGCTGCCGGTGGCCGAGCATCGGCACACGGTCGTGGCCGAGCGCGGGGGATTCGTCAGCCGGATGGACGCGTTCGCCGTCGGTGTCGCGGCGTGGCGGCTCGGCGCGGGTCGCGCCCGCAAGGAGGACGACGTGCAGGCGGTCGCCGGCGTCGAGATGCATGCCAAGCCCGGCGCCCGGGTCACCGCGGGTCAGCCGCTGTTCACGCTCCACACGGCAACCCCTGAGCGCTTCGACCGCGCGCTGGCGGCGCTCGACGGCGCCGTCGACTACAGCGATGCCGCCGTCGAGGTGCCGGGGCTCATCCTCGGCCGGCTCGACTGACGAAGGCGGTCACATCCGGCTCGGCGCCCTCCCGAAGGCCGTCTCCAGCGCGCGCAGCTCGTCGACCATCTCGCGGGGCAGGCGCCAGCCGAACGTGTCGAACCAGCGGCCGATGCGCGGCACCTCGTCGCGCCACTCGGTCTCCGTGTATCCGACGACCCCGGCGAGGTCCTCGTCGCTGATGTCGAGGCCGTCGACGTCCAAGCCGCCCGGCGCCGGCACATAGCCGATCGGCGTCTCGACCGCGTCGACCTTCCCGTCGACCCGCTCCGCGACCCACTTCAGGACGCGCGAATTCTCCCCGAAGCCCGGCCACATGAAGCGGCCGTCGGCGTCGCGGCGGAACCAGTTGACGTAGAAGATCTTCGGAAGCGCCGACGCGTCGGAGCGGCGCCCCATGTTGATCCAGTGCTGGACGTAGTCCGCGACGTGGTAGCCGATGAACGGCAGCATGGCCATCGGGTCCCGGCGCAGCACCCCGACGGCGCCGGAGGCCGCCGCCGTCGTCTCTGACGAGCACGTGGCGCCCATGAACACGCCGTGCTGCCAGTCCCGGGACTGCGTCACGAGCGGGATGGTGTTCTCGCGGCGCCCGCCGAAGATGATCG
>Ga0247728_10085_pt1 | contig 32801 bp, 24 predicted proteins | sample SalenrCarbi39_FD_183048 | JGI IMG/M metagenome (GOLD analysis project Ga0247728, IMG submission 183048) | Saline wetland microbial communities from Lincoln, Nebraska, United States - Carb-i39 | ecosystem: Environmental > Aquatic > Non-marine Saline and Alkaline > Salt marsh | place: USA: Nebraska...
GCGAAGAAGAGCTGTACGCCGCCCGCGAAATTCTGGTGCTGGGCACCAGCTCCGACTGCGTGGCCGTGGTGGCCTACGAAGGCCGACCCGTGGCCGATGGCCGTCCCGGACCGGTTTCGCGCCGGTTGCGGGCGTTGTTGCAGGCGGATTTGATGGAGCAGGGCGTACCTTTCTAGGCCCATTCGCGCTCTGTCCTTTCGTCCTCCGGCTGACCGACCCAAAGGGCGCGAAGCGTGGCCGTTAGACGAGCTTGCGAGTCCTGTTGTTTCGGTGCGGGATGCGTATCGAAATGGTTATTTAACGATGATAGCGTATTGGATAGGATAAATGACCACCGACACCACCATGCACATCATTCTGCTGGACCTGGGGCGCGAGATGCGCGGGGGCCAGTTGCAGGTGTTCTACCTGGCCCGCGCGCTGCACCACAGTGACGGGTTTTCGGTGGTGGTGGCCTGTCCGGCGGGCGCGCCCCTGGCGCGTGAGGCGGCGGCGGCGGGCATTGCCGTGCTGCCGTTGCCGGGCCGCCGGTCGTGGAGTCCGCGCGCGCTGCTGGCCCTGCGGCGCGAGGCGCGCGGTCACGCCCGTGTGGTGCTGCACACCCACGATGCCCGCGCGGCCAGCCTGGGCGCGTTGTGCAAGGGCACGTGGGGGGCACAGGTGGTGCTGGTGCACACCCGGCGGGTGTCCTATCCGCTGGGCCGGGGCCTGAGCCGCCGCAAGTATCTGGCGGCGGACGCGGTGGCGGCGGTCAGCGCCGAGACGGGCGGCGTGCTGGCGGCTGCCGGGCTGGACCCGACGCACATCACGGTGATTCATTCCGGCATCGATCCCACCCGCTACGTTCCCCGGCGCGAGCGCGGCGACGGGCGCTTCGTGTTCGGCATGGTGGGCGCACTTACCCCGCAGAAGGGGCATACGGTGCTCATCGAGGCGTTGACGGCCTTGCAGGCGTGCGAGGCCGGGGGCGCGGAGGGTGACGTCGGCGGCAGCAAGTACGATGCCCCCCTGCCCCCGTGGGAGGTGCGTGTGGTGGGCGAAGGCCCGTTGTTCGGCACCCTGCTGGACCGCGCCGACGAACTGGGCGTCTCCTCGCGCATGGCCTTTCTGGGGCGGCAGGACAGCCGCCGCATGCTGCCTGACTGCGACGCGCTGATGGTGCCATCGGTGCACGGTGAGGGCAGCAGCGGAGTGATCAAGGAAGGCTGGGTCACCGGGGTGCCGGTGATCTGTTCCGGCCTGGCCTCCAATCTGGAACTGGTGCGCGACGGCGAGAACGGCCTGGTGGTGCCCCCCGGCGACGCCGAGGCCCTGGCCTGCGCCATGCGCCGTATCGCCACCGACGTCCCCCTGCGTGCCCGCCTTGTGGCGGGTGGCACGGCCAGCGCCGCCCACTACACCGACGTGCGCATGGCCGAAGCCTACATGGCCCTGTATCGCCGCCTGCGGTAGGGCGCTTCGCCCGTCGGCGCGGTCGGCGCGGTCGCCGGCATTTTCTTCTCGTTTCTCCCCCCTGCCTCCCTCGCCCCCTTGCCCCCCCCCTCGTCCCCCCTTGTCTCGCTGTCGCACCTGTTCTCCAGGCGCGTGCGTGTTGCCCATGGCTCCTCGCGTTTCGGGATGGGCGGCGTTGCCCGCGTCCGTTTTGCTCCATGCCTTTCGGTGCCCCTTCCGGTGGCATTCGACCGGTTTCCTGCGAGCGCGCGAGACACCATGGTGCCATGTGCCATGCGCGCTTGCCGCGCCATGGCCATTGCATGGTGCGGCGGGCATGCGAGTGAATACTTACGAAACTGGTAGGGGACGCGTCCGTAAATAAAGCGGGTTCTGTAATGGACGGCATGCATCAGTGCTACATGGGGTGCATCCGCATCGCATGGTGCGATTGGTGTCACGCAATGTCGGAAACGAGCATGCGCTGCAATGCATGGAGGACAGTTTTTCCGGCATACCTTGCGTGATGTTGCCAAAGGTAGGGTTTTCCCGCAGTGACAGGTGGCGCCGTGCGGTATAGATATGCCGTAAGTGAGCCGCTAGGGGGATTCTTCATGACTTGGGTGTTCATGATCGTGGCGCTGGCGGTGCTGGTCATCCTCATCGCCCGCGACCGGTGACGCCCCTGCGGCAGCCGTGCGCCAGCGGCGGAACGAATACGGAGGGGCAGAGCCCGAAAGAAAGGGGCCGGACGTGCAACGTCCGGCCCCTTTTCGCATGCGTTGGCCAACACGACGGGCAAGGGCCGGACGACGGTTCGTCCGGCCCTTGCGTCATTGTCATGGGCGACGGCGCGGCATGGTGTCCGTCACGCCGCGCGGGTGGTCAGCTGGCCGGTGCTGCGGCGGGCGCGGGCGCGGGCGGCGGCACCAGGCGCGTCTGGCCGTCCCATACGCGCGGCGCCTTGGGGGTGAGGGGGATGTACTTGAACCACTTGTGGGTGGCCATGTGGGCCGGGTCCATTTGCAGTTCGCGACTGTGCTTCAGGATGGGCGGCACAAGCTTCTTGATGTCGCCGTCCAGGTCTCTGGCGGTGGTGAAGGCCGCCGCGCGGATGGCCACGTCGACGGCTTTCTGGCTGTACTGCTGCGACTGGGCCAGGGTGTTCAGGGCCTTGGTGGGGTTGTGGAAGCCCACGCTGTTTTCCGCAGAGATCAGATCCCAGAAGAACTGGCCCTTGCGGCACATCTGGCGTGCCTCGATCATCAGGTCGTCGTAGTCGGCGGGCTTTGGGCCGGTGTATTCGGCGGCCATGCGGATGGCCTCGTGCGCCTTCACCGAGATGTCCTGGGCCACCATCAGCTGTTCCCACACCTTGTTCTGGGTGAACAGCACCCGCTGGCGCAGGTAGTCGGGGGTCTTGTCGGTGTGGCACTGGCGGCAGGCGCGCAGGTCCGGGTCCTTCAGCGGCGACGTCCAGTGGTGGGTGGACATCTTCTTCTTGCCGTCAAGCCGGGTGTACGACATGTGGCAGTCGGCGCAGGTTACCCCGGCGGAGCCGTGCACGCCGTTGATCCACGTTTCGTATTCAGGGTGCTGGGCCTTCAGCATGGGGGTCTTGGACACGGGGTGCACCCAGTCCACGAAGTTGCCCTCGAAGCCCTTGGTCGTCGTGTTGCCGTGGGTCTTGTAGTACTCGAACATCTCTTCGGGGTCGAAGCCGTTGGCCCACGGGAACACCGGCTTCTTGGCCGCGCCGAATTCCTTGTCCTGGAAGTAGTATTCCACGTGGCACTGCCCGCAGACCAGGGCACGCTTTTCGTTGCGGGGCAGGTTCTTGAATTCCTTGTTCTGGGTCTTCAGGTAGTCTTGCAGGGGCACGCTGTACAGGCGCAGTTCCATGGTCTGCGGCTCGTGGCAGTTGGCGCAGCCGATGGTGTGGTCGTCCACGTCCAGCTTCTGGCGGAACTCGTGAAAGTCCTTGGCCCAGAAGGCATCGCCGTTCTCCTTCACCCATTCCGTCATCTTCGGCGTCTTGCAGTTCCAGCAGGTGGAGGGCAGGCCCGCCTTTTCGCTGTAGTTGTTCAGCCGGTCGATGTGCAGGATGTCCTTCACCGCGTAGGTGTGGCCGCGCGCGGCGCGGTATTCGTAGCTGAAGGGGTACCCCAGCCACAGGTTCTTCAGGTACGGCTGGGCGTGCTTGTATCCTTCGGGCAGGGGGTTGACGTTGTCGTGCTTGTTGTATGGCACCGACCCGCCGTACTCGGTCATGATCTGCGATTCGTTGTTGCGCAGGTAGGTTTCGTAGTGCAGCGGAAATTCCGGCTTGAAGGCGGAATTCTTCAGTTCTTCTGCGGAAAGTTTGGTCTTGTAGGTGGGTGTCATGGGTTCCGAGGGCTCGGAACAGCCCGCCAGCACGGCGAGCGCCATGGCCACCAGCGCGACGAGAAGGCGACGGCTAGACATCGGCGGCACTCCTTCTGGCTATGGGCAGCTTGGGGGTATGGGGCACGTGACGGTGGCAGTCGGTGCAGTACTTCTTGGTTTCCATGGACACGGTCATGGTGGTGGCCACGTGGCAACGCCGACAGTTGACCTGCACCACGTCCCTGGTTTCTCCGCCGGGGTGGATCAGGTCGGGGATGGTGCCAAGGGTCGTCGAGTAGATGTCACGCGCGCCTTCCTTGGCCTTGAAGGGCAGCTTGGCGGCCAGGTTGTGCGGCGCATGGCATTCGTTGCAGGCAAGCTTCGCGTGCGGCGAGCGCTTGTGGGTCAGCGCCGCCTCGGCCATGGAATGGCAACTGCCGCAGAACAGGGCCTGGTCCGTGGCGGTCATGGCCAGGGCCGCGCCCACGGTAACGGCAACGCCAGCCAGCGCGGCCATGAGCATGATGCGCCATGGTCGTCCTGTGGGGTTGCTCCGCAGAGCGTGCATGGTTCCTCCTCCTGTTGGTGTGTCGTGCGTCTGCCCGCCGTGGCCCGGCCACCGGCGTGACCGGTTGCGGCATGTTCGATGTTGACCATCCGGTGGTTGGTGGCGGGTACGGCAGGGAATCCCCCCGTCATTGTATGCGTAATCAACATCCCGAGATACAATGATTATTTTTTCGGAGTTGCGAAGTCTGAACTTTTACAATTTTCTGATTATCGTACTAGAACGCTGTTTTTAAAGGATAAATGAAAATATATTGGGATGGCGTACAGCCGGGGCGCCCTTTCGATTTGGGTATCGGCGAGCGTGCGGATATACGGGATGGCCCTGCGCGCCGGGTGTTTGCCGGACGTTGTGCCCGCATCCCGTGAGAACAACAGGGAAAGAATTGGATGAATGCTCAATCCGCGTCGCGACGGTTGCAAGGGGGGCGGAGGGCTTGGGTGGTGGGGTGCCACACGGTGAGATGAAACTGTTCAGAACGGTGATAATACGTTTTTATTCACAAGGTTAAAGAATATATGATTGCGAAAATGTAATTTTAAGAGTGCTAAAATTGTAATAAAAAAACCAATATGCGCGTCATCAAACTCGCGATCTTGCCGTTTTTGGGATTTTCCGCTATCGCACGTGAACCCGCAGCGGATTGCGCATTCGTGTCATTCCGGGGCGGAGTCCACGCCATCCGGAGAACGCGTCCATGTGTCGATTGTTCGCCTTGACTTCGACAGAGCCCGTCTCCCCCATGGTGGCCATCAATGCCCTGAATGTGATGAAGGAAGGGCATGACGGCTCCGGGGTCGGGCTCTATCTATCCGGTCTGTCGGGTCCCTTTGCGGAGCACCCCGAATATCCCATCCTCTCCGGCATCTTCACCGAAAAGGGCCTGAAGCGGCTTGACGGAATCATGGACGACCTTGGGTTTCGTCCGTTCCATTCGGTGTCGATCATCAAATCCACGCCGCCCGCAGGCACGCCCAAGCGCGGCGTATACCTTGCCCGCGCCTACGAGCCGCCCAAAGCCTGGGCCGACATGCCCGAGGCCGAGCGCACCGCGCAGCTGGTGCAGACCCGCGTGGCCATCCGCCAGCAGGGCGAGGCCGAGCGCGACATGATGGCCTTTTCGTTCTGGCCGGGCGTGGTGATGATCAAGGAAGTGGGCGACCCGCTCACCGTGGGCGAGTACCTGGGCCTTGACCGGCCCGACCTGCACGCCCGCCGCATCCTGTGCCAGGGCCGCCAGAACACCAACTACGCCATCAACCTGTATGCATGTCACCCGTTCTTCATCGAGGGCGTGTGCACCATGACCAACGGGGAAAACACGGCGTTCATCCCGATCCGCGAATACCTTTCGTCGCGCAACGTGCCCGGCTACATGGGCTACCAGTCCGACTCCGAGGTGTTCACGCACATCATGCACTTCACGCATTACAAGCTGGGCCTGCCGGTAGAGGCGTACAAGCACGTCATCACCCCGCTGTCCGACGCCGAAATGGCCGGGCACCCCGACCGTGACATGCTGGCCCGCCTGAAGGTGCTGTGCCGCAAGATGATCATCGACGGCCCCAACTGCGTCATCGGCTGCCTGCCGGACGGCACCATGTTCATGGCGCAGGACCGCAAGAAGCTGCGGCCCGGCGTGGTGGGCGGCAAGCCCGGCATGTACGCCTTTTCGTCCGAGTTGTGCGGCCTTGATGCCGCCATCCCCGACCGCGACAAGACCCTCGACTTCCAGCCCATGCATCTGGACACGGCCTACGTCCGTCCCGAATGCCAAGAGGTGACCATATGCAGCCAACTGCAGGCATTACCCCGTCAACGCTGAGCGTGAAGGACCTGCCCTGGCAGGTCGAATGGAACAAGGACACCTGCACCCTGTGCGGGCGGTGTACCTCCGTGTGCCCGGTGAACGCCATCGAGCTTGCCGTGCACAGGAAGCGCGTGGTCGAAACCACCACCGGCCTCATGCAGAAGCCGAAGAACACCTATTCGGTGTTCCACGGCATCCGCCAGCGCACTGACGCGGCCTACGCCTGCATCGGTTGCGCCATGTGCACCATGGTCTGTCCCAACAACGCCATCCGGCCCATGCGCCTGGATGAAGGCACCACGCTGCGCTTCCACAACAACCGCGGGGGGCATGCCCGTACCCGTGGCGGGCGCCGCAATGCGCCGGACAGCCTGCTGGACCAGATCAAGTTCATCCGCATTTCCATGCTCACCGACCCCGCGCTGGACGCCGGGCGGCACGAGTTCGAGCTGCGCACCCTGCTGGGCCGCGTGCTGCCGCCCGAACAGGGGCTGAAGGCCTTCCAGGAAAACGGCTGGGTGCCTGCGGTGCGCGAAATCTACCCGCTGGTCATCGGCTCCATGTCCTTCGGCGCGCTTTCTCCCAACATGTGGGAAGGCTTGCAGATGGGCGTTGCCTACCTGAACGAGGAAATGGGCATGCCCGTGCGCATGTGCACCGGTGAAGGCGGCTGTCCGCCGCGCCTGTTGCGCTCGCGCTTCCTCAAGTACGTCATCCTGCAGATTGCCTCCGGCTACTTCGGGTGGGATGAAATCCTGCATGCCATCCCCCAGATGAAGGAAGACCCCTGCGCCATCGAGATCAAGTACGGCCAGGGCGCCAAGCCCGGCGACGGCGGTCTGCTGATGTGGCACAAGGTCAACAAGCTCATCGCCACCATTCGCGGGGTGCCGCCGGGCGTGTCCCTGCCCAGCCCCCCCACCCACCAGACCCAGTATTCCATCGAGGAATCCGTGGCCAAGATGATCCAGTCCATGAGCATGGCCTGGGGATTCCGGGTGCCCGTCTACCCCAAGATATCCGCCACCACCACCTCGCGCGCCGTGCTGAACAACCTGGTGCGCAACCCCTACGCGGCGGGCCTTGCCATCGACGGCGAGGACGGCGGCACCGGGGCGGCCTACAACGTGTCCATGAACCACATGGGCCACCCCATCGCCTCGAGCATCCGCGACTGCTACCACGACCTCGTGCAGCAGGGCTGCCAGAACGAGATCCCGCTTATCGCGGGCGGGGGCATCGGCAAGAACGGCAACCTCGCGCACAACGCCGCCGCCCTGATCATGCTGGGCGCCAGCATGGTGCAGGTGGGCAAGTACGTGATGCAGGCCGGGGCCGGGTGCGTGGGGTCGGAAATCGACCGCTGCAACATCTGCAACCTGGGCCGCTGCCCCAAGGGCATCACCTCGCAGGATCCCCGCGTGTACCGCAGGCTGGACCCGGAAAAGGTGGCCGAACGGGTGGTGGATTTCTACCTGGCCTTCGACACCGAACTGCGCAAGATCTTCGCGCCGCTGGGCCGGTCCACCTCGCTGCCCGTGGGCATGTCCGACGCGCTGGGCATTGCGAACAAGGATGCGGCGGAGCGTCTGGGCATCCAGTACGTCGTCTAGCGCGGACATTCGGGGTCTTTTGCCCTCCGGCTTCGTCAGGCGGTCTTTCCCTTCGGGTCACGTACCAAAGAGTACGCTCCCCTCGGAAAAGGCCCGCCTTCCTCGCCGGAGAACAAAATTCCTCCGAATGCCTGAGAACGGCGGCGCGTGAGGAGGAGGAAGCTCCTCCGGATGCCGGAGAGGTGCAGCGCGTGCTGAAGGACATCGCCGTAAGACGAAATCCTTTCGGATGCACGGGCCAGGTCGAGAAAAGATTCCGCGCGGCGGGCCTGAACAAGGGCTTCGCGCGCGGCGAATGAAGATAACGCCGAAAAGGCAACCATACAGCAGCGGAGTGACGCCATGTCCCCCAGCGAAGTGGTCCGCGTAAGCGGCATCGAAGACGGAAAGCGCATCGAATCGCGCATTCTCGAAGAGCGCCTGCAAGGCGTTGTGCGCGACGGCGCGCGCAACGTGGAAGTGGATGCCTGCGGTCAGCACGGCATCGGCGGGCGTTTGTGGATATCGGAACAGGAACCCGTGCACGTCACCGTGCGCGGGTCGTCGGGCCAGCGGCTGGGTTCGCTGGGCAGCACCGGCACCACGGTGGAAGTGTTCGGCCCCGCGTCGGACGACGTGGGCTGGCTGAACGCGGGCGCCAACATCGTCGTGCACGGCAACGCCGGCAACGGCGCGTGCAACGGCATGGCCCAGGGGCGCGTGTACGTTGCGGGCAACATCGGCTCGCGCGGCATGACCATGACCAAGCAGAACCCGCGCTTTTCCGCGCCGGAACTGTGGGTGCTGGGCAGCGTGGGCGACTACTTCGCGGAATTCATGGCGGGCGGCACCGCCGTGGTCTGCGGCGTGGGCGCGCAGAACCCCGCCAACGTGCTGGGCTACCGCCCCTGCGTGGGCATGGTGGGCGGGCGCATCTACGTGCATGGCCCGCACGAGGGTTTTTCGCAGGCGGACGCCAAGCAGGTGCCCATCGACGATGCCGCCTGGGCGTGGCTGACCGAAAACCTGTCCGGGTTCCTGGCCGCCATTGGCAAGTCGGACCTTCTGGCCGGGCTTTCGGTGCGCGAGGACTGGCAGTGCATCGCCGCGCGCGGCCCCTTCGAGAAGGTGGGCAAGAAGCGCCGGGCCGTGGCCGACTTTCGCCGCAACGTGTGGGAGAAGGAACTGGGCATGGGCGGCCTTGTGGGCGACCTGACCTCGGTGGACCGCAGCCCCATTCCGCTCATCACCACCGGAGAACTGCGTCGCTTCGTGCCGGTGTGGGAAAACGGCCAGCACATGGCACCCTGCCAGTCCAGCTGTCCCACCGGCATGCCGGTGCAGGAGCGCTGGCGGCTGGTGCGCGAAGGCCTGATCGATGAAGCGGTGGACGTGGCCCTGGCCTACACCCCCTTCCCGGCCACCGTGTGCGGCTACCTGTGTCCCAACCTGTGCATGCAGGGCTGTTCGCGCAGCCTGCAACGCATGAAGCCCGTGGACATCACCCAGATCGGCAGGGCGGGCGCGGCATCGCGCGCGCCCAAGTTGCCCCCGCTGACCGGGACGAAAGTCGCCGTCGTCGGTGGCGGCGCGGCGGGCATCTCCGTCGCGTGGCAGTTGCGCATGCGCGGCGTTGCCGCCACCGTGTACGACATGGACAAGGAACTGGGCGGCAAGATCAGTTCGGCCATTCCCGGCAGCCGCATCCCGCAGGACGTGCTGGACGCGGAACTGGCCCGCGCCCGCGAGGTGCTGCCCCATGTGCATCTGCAACAGCGCCTGGGCAAGGACGAGTTTGCCCAGTTGAAGGCGGACAACGACTTCGTGGTGCTGGCCACCGGCGCCAACACCCCGCGCATGCTGCCCGTGCCCGGCAAGGAACTGGCCCGCACCGCGCTGGAATTCCTGAAGTCGGCCAAGTCCGGCACCGGCACCGTGGGCAAGCGCGTGGTCATCGTGGGCGCGGGCAACGTGGGCTGCGACGTGGCCACCGAGGCCGCGCGGCTGGGGGCGGAATCCATCACCCTCATCGACATCCAGACCCCGGCGGCCTTCGGCAAGGAAAAGGAAGAGGCGGAACACGTGGGTGCCACCTTCCGCTGGCCCTGCTTCACCAAGGAGATCACCCCCGAAGGGCTGGTGCTGACCACCGGCGAGCTGCTGCCCGCCGAAACGGTCATCTTCTCCATTGGTGACGCGCCCGGCCTCGACTACCTGCCCGAGGACATTGCCGTGGAGCGCGGCCACGTGGTGGTCAACGACATCCAGCAGACCACCGACGCGCGCGTCTTCGCCATTGGCGATGCGGTGCGCCCCGGTCTGCTCACCCAGGCCATCGGCATGGGCCGCAAGGCCGCCGAAGCCATCGTCGAGATGGCCGAAGGCAAGCGCCCCGTGTCCGACACCCGCAAGATGATCGACTATTCCCGCGTGAAGCTGGAATACTTCGACCCGCGCATCGACAACTTCCAGGACCTCGGCCAGTGCGGCGATGCCTGCGCCAGTTGCGGCGCGTGCCGCGACTGCGGCATCTGCGAGACCATCTGCCCGCAGGCGGCCATCAGCCGCCGCGAGGTGCAGGGTGGGTGCGGTTTCGAGATGGCCGTGGACGCCGACAAGTGCATCGGCTGCGGCTTCTGCGCCGGTGCCTGCCCGTGCGGCATTTGGAATCTGGTCGAAAATACTCCGATGGAGTAACCGGGCGCACGTCCCTGGCGGGTGCTGACGCAAAGAACAACGGGCGGTCCCTCCTTTCGGATGGACCGCCCTTGAATTTGCGACAAAGTTTTTTTTCGTGAAGAGTGGGGCTCTGCCCCACGCCCCGCAAGGGGGCCGCGCCCCCTTGACCCCTTATTGGGTAAAACTGTCTGGTGGGGGGGGGCGTTTCCCGGTCGGCTTTCCTGCCGGTTGGCAGTGGTTCCTACTGCAGAATGAACCCCATGGCCTTCAGGTCCTTGGCCCAGCAGCCCCACGGACCGGTCAGGAAGGTGACCTGCATGGTCTTGGGGTTGAAGCGCACCTTGGCGTCCTGGTCCAGGTGGCACTGGCGGTCGTAGTTGGTGTGGGTGATGCGCAGGGTCCACGTGCCGTCCTTGTTGGGGCAGGTTTCCTCCACGTACACCGGGTGGCCGGTGGGCATGCCGCGGCCCTTGTTGGCATCCAGTACCATGACCGAGCCGGGCGTGGGCGTACGGGTGGTGGCCCCGTTGCGCTGGGCGCAGGTGAACCACTGTACCGGGCTGGTGTCGCCCAGGCGGCAGGTGTCGATGCCGGTGCGGCAGCGGGCGTAGATCAGGCTCTGCGGCTGGCAGCGCCCGGTGACCTTCACCGTCTTGCCCTTCTTGTTCTTTTTTGTGGTGGTGGCGCCGGGGCGCAGCGAATAGCACTGGCCGCGCGTCTTTTCCTGGTTCATGGACACGCACTGGCCTTGCAGGACGCCGGTCAGCGGGTCGCACGCGGCGTCGTCCGGCGTGGTGGGCGAGTGCGGCTTGCTGGCCGTCTCGCGCATTCTGGCCACCTCGGCGTCCGTGGTGTCCTGGGCTGCGGCGTCCGGTTGGGTCTGGGCAACTGGGACGGGGGACGCGGCGTCCGGCACGGACGCGGGCTTGGCGCAGCCGGAAAGCAGCAGGGCCGTGGTCAGCAGAAGCGCCAGCAGGGGCTGTGAACCCCGTGTGGCGGCGGTGGCGGAAAGGCGAAACGGGCAAATGCCGGGCACGGTTCCTCCGGTGGGCGGGTGATGGCCGCGAATGATGAATGGGGCAAGGCGGGGGCGCGGGGGGTACCGTGCCCGATCATAGCCGCCCGTATGGTTGGCGTACATCCGTTGTCGTCGTCTATCCGCGCGGGTGCGGGCCGTCAATTGGATGATGCGGGCTGATGATGCCGGGCGTGATGCCGTCCGCGTTGGTGGCGGCATTTTTCGGGTGTTCATGCTGTCGCGGGGGGTTGCGGCGGGCTGCCGGTACGATATGCTGGGGCCAGGTACCGCAGGAACAACCGGAACGTACGGGGTGAACGATGCACGCGGCACAGGAAGCAGGCGCCCAGAAAGCATACCAACGGAAGGCATGCCCACGGACGCAACGCGCCGGTCAGGGGAATGGCCGTGCCGACCACGTGGGGCAAGGCGGCACAGCCGGCGTCATCCGCCGCGCACCCCTGGCAGTGCTTGCGCTGCTGGCGGTGCTTCTTGTTCCCGCCCGCTCCGCCATGGCTCTGGACGACATCGCCAACCTCAAGGGCATGGGCGTGGTGGCGGCGGGGCAGGTGAAACGGTTGGATTGTCCCATGTCAGGCCGGTTCGACTGCAACTCGTGGCCCACCAATTTCCTGAAGTTTGAATACGAAAACATCTGCTTCGCCACCGACCCCGGTACGTGCGGGGCCTATTGCAAGGGCATTCTGGCCACGGACAAGAGCAAGTCGGTGTATTTTTTCGAATCGCTACCGGGGGGCGACCTGGCCCAGCGTCGTGCGCGCGGGTATGAGTGCCCGCCGGGATTTTAGAGCCAGCGTGATTCGGCAACACACCCTGCGGGATTGCTCCAAATAGTCCCCGCCAGACGCACGGCACGAAAAACGGGCGGAACCGCATGCGGTCCCGCCCGTATGTTTTCATTGTCTGCGGTTCCGCGCCTACTTGTCTGCGGCCTTCTGCACGAACACCTTGTGTTCGGTGTCCTTCTCGTGCAGCCGGTGGTACGGCCCATACGGCATGGCGCTGAGGGCGATGGCGTTGGCCTGCATGGCGTAGGGCACGTAGTCGGCCATGGCGGTGTTCATGGCCGTCACCACCACCTGCACCAGCAGCCCGGCCAGCCCGCCGCCGTTGTTGTGGTTGGTCAGGTCTATGACCACCGTCCCGGAATAGTTCCACATTTTTTCGCCGGTAGTGGTGGACTTCAACTCGCACTCAACGGCCACGGTCAGGTACGAGGCCACCACGGCATACGAGGTGTCCCACTTCTTGATGCGGGTAAACAGCACCGCGTCGGCCCCGAAGTATTCCTTCAGGGTGTTCAGCGGCAGATCGTACAGCTGATGCCCGTCGGTAATGCCTTCGTGGGCCAGGATGTCTGCGGACACCTCGTACGGTAGCACGTAGTACCCGGTGTACACCAGCGGTTCCTGAATGGTGGTGGAGTAGTAGGTGGGGGCGTCCGCTGCCGTGGATTCGTTGATGGGCGGCAGCACCACGATGGAGCGCGGCTTCTGCTCGTACATCAGCGGAAAGAGTTCCGACTTGGTGGCCTGCTGCCCGATGTTGGCGCAGCCGCCCAGCAGGGCAAGGGCCAGCAGCAGCGCGGCGGCGATCAGTCTATTCATGGGCGGCCCCCTCCCCGGCGGGCAGCACGGGCGCGTCGTTTATCGCATCGGCGGGGGTGATGACGCCCCCCTTGCTGTCCGCGTCTTCTGCCGCCGGTTTCTCCGCTCCGGTTCCGGACGAGGCGTCCGCCCAGGCCAGCAGGCGCGCGGTGAACACCTTGGATTCCGGGTACAGGCGGTTTTCCGCTTCGAAGTACTTCTTCGCTTCGGCCATCTGGCCCGCCTTCAGGTGGATGTAGCCCAGTTCGGCGAAGATGCCGGGCGGCACGGGCAGGTTGCGCTGTTCGGACTTGGCCACGATGTCCTGCATGGCCTTGATGTGCTTGTCCTGCTGGTCCTGCGCGGGGTTCTTGCGGCAGGCGTAGAGGGTGGAGGAGTAGTTGTCCATGCAGTACATGGCGTTGCCGGGCTTGGCGCAGCCGGTGCACAGCACGCACAGGGCGGCGGCCAGCAGCGCCAGTTGCACGACCCGCAGGGGATTTGCCATGGAGCGAGTGGTCTCGTGCGTCATGGTCATGGGACAAGAATCTCCTTGGTCATGCCCGCGCCTACCAGCACGGTACGGTTCACCACCGCCACGCCGTCGCGTTCGACGATGACGGTGTAGCGGCCGGGGGCCACCTCGTACACGGTGTCCTTGGTCTTGGGGGTGGTGTTCCAGTCCTTGGCGCCGCTGGACTGCCCCAGGGTGAAGGGGGGCAGGTCGTTCAGGCGGGCCACGGCACCCTTGGCGTTGCCGGTGAACCAGAAATAGGCCTTGGTGTCGCCCTGCACCACGCCCTCGCGCGAGGCGCAGCCCGCGAACAGCCCGGTAAGCAGCAGCACGGCGGCCAGCGCCGCCAGCGTTGCGATGCGTATGGATGTCTTGTGCATGATGCCCCCTAGCGAACTTCGCGGATGAACAGTTTGCCGTAATCGTTGGTGGCGTCCCACGCGGCCAGCGATCCTTCCTGCAACGCGCAGGCGGAAATTTCGCTTTCCGGCGTGTCGCCCAGGGTGGCGGCCACGCGCAGCCTGCCCACCACCTTGCCGGGCAGGACGATGTCCATGTTGGTCTGGGGGTTGCGCACCTTCTGCCCTTCGGCCACCACGTCGAACAGGTCGCCCGCCTTGATGTTCTGGGTCTTGCCGCCGGAAATCAGGTACTGCCCGCCTTCCTGGGCCAGGATGTAGCCCTTCCAGGGGCGTTCCAGCAGGTTTTCGATGATGTTGGACGACACGTTGGTGATGGCCGCCTCGATGGCCTTGTCGTTCAGCGTGGTGTCGTACCCGGCGCGACTGCCCACGCCCATGATGCTGCCGGCTTCGGAATAGGCCTCGCCGCTGCCTTCCTCTGCATGGATGATCTGGCCGGTGGAAACCTCCACCAGGCGGATATGCACCTTGGCGAAGGCCACCTGGCGCTTGGAGCGGCTGAACACGCCCACGTCGCCCACGTCCTTGCGCCCGAATTCGGTGACGGAGCCCAGAATCAGGTAGTCCGCCATGTTGCGGTATTCACCCGCGCCGCCGATGCCCAGTTCCTTCTGGATCTTGTCCAGGTCGGCCCGTTCGATGAGGATGAACTTTTCGGTGGCCACCAGCTTGGAGGACAGGATGTCCACGGCCTGCTTGCCCAGGCGGTCGCGCGAATCCTTGTCCAGAAAGAAGCTCTGGCCATACTTGGTTTCATTGGTGAAACGACCGATGGCGACCTTGCGCTTCACGCCCTTCTTGTCCATGGCGGCGGCCTGCTGCACGGTGGGGCTTACCGCTGCCGGTGCACCCTCCACGCGTTCCGCCTTGGGCCGCTCGGTGGTGGCGCATCCTGTCATCAGGAGTGCTGCTGCCAGAAAGGGAATCAACCTTTTCAACACGTTGTGCCTCCCCAAAGGTTAGAACGGAAAATGAAAGTGATTGCTTACCAATAGATACACGTCTTTACAATATGCATGGGGGGTTACTGATTAGATTTGCGAATTTGTATAGCGCGGGCCGATGGGGAATCGTTCTGCGGGCATCGTTGCCCGCATGCCCGTGTGGGTGCGGCACCTTTCGACATCCCGGCACCGGAGCGTGCCGGGATGTCATGCTTTGCCCGTACCTGCCGATATGCTACGGAAAGCGCACGCCTCGCCGCGCGGGGCCGCGCCCGTACATCATCCGGAGGTTCCATGCCCGCCACCGATGCCCCCCTCGCCAAATGGATGTTCCTGCACCTGCTGCACGGCCTCAGCCAGTCCGGCTACGCCATGGCCGGGGCCAACGAACTGCTGGGCGAACTGGACAAGTTGCCGCCGCAGCAGCGCAAGGCGCGGGTGTTGTTCGGCACCGGGCTGCTGCGCCAGGCCCTGCTGCTGAATCCGCTGGATGCCGGGCTGCGCGGGCTGGTGGGCCAGCTTGGGGCCATGGCCGCGCCCTCGCCCGCCTATGTCGCCTGGCTGAAGGCGTCCGCCGCCGTGCTGGACGGCCAGCCGCAGGTGCCCGCCAACGAGGCCTTCGGCAGGGCCTGGGACCTGCCCGCCGACCCGGACGCGGTGCTGGCCGCCTGCCGCGAAGCCACGGCGCCCGGTGACGTGTTCGCCTGCCTGATGCGCCTGTGGGAAATGGGCGCGTGGGAACAGACGGCGGCGGGTATTGCGCATTTTCTCGCATCCCCTGCGGCCCCGGCGGGCGCGGGCGTACTGGCCCACGCTGCCCATGCGGCGGGCGCCTCCGCCCTGCGCGACGAATTGCTGGCCAAAGCCCTGCCGTGCCCGCTGACGATCCTGCTGCGCGCCCGGATGGCCGAGGCGGCCGATGATCTTTCCACGGCCCGCGCCCTGTACATGGAGGCGCTGGACGCCGAACCCGCCCTGCTGTTCCTGGTGCGCCACCTGGCCCAGATGGGCAGGCCGGAGGCCCCGGCATCCGTGCTGGAGGGGCGGCGCATCGGCGTGGGGTTCTACACCTGGAACAAGTTGCAGGTGACACTGGATACCCTGGCCAGCCTGCTGGATTCGGACATCGGCGGGGCGCACGTGGCGCTCATCAACAACGGGTCCACGGCGTTTTCGCGCGACGAGTTCGAGGCGGGCGTGCGCGCGGTGGCCGCCGGACGGCAGGTGGAGCTGATCCAGCTGCCCATCAACATCGGCGCGCCCGCCGCCCGCAACTGGCTGTGGCACCTCGACTCCATGCGCGACAGGGAGCTGTTCGCCTTCTTGGACGACGACGTGCTGCTGCCGCGCACTTGGCTGCGCAGCTACGTGCAGGACATGGACGAGATGCCCGGCACGGTGGTGGTGGGGCCGCAGGGGGTGAACCCCGGCAGCCTGCCCACGGTGCAGTACGTGGCCCGCTACTTCGAGAAGACCGGCAAGCACCTCATCCGGTTCACCAACAACGCGCCGCTGGTCATGGATTTCGGCCAGTACGGGCAGCGCCGCCCGTGCCTTTCGGTGATGGGCTGCTGCCACCTGCTGGACAAGGCGGCCTGCGCCCGGCTGGGCGTGCCCGACTTCGACCTGCGCTTTTCGCCTTCGCAGGTGGACGATCTGGAGCACGACATCCAGGTGTGGAAGGCCGGGGGCCGGGTGGTCTACGACGGCAGGGTGCGCGTGGTGCACCGTCAGGATGCCGGGCGCGCCGCGCCGCTGTCCGAGGCCTCGTGGGGGCACGTGTGGGGCAACCACTACAAGATGGAACGCAAGTTCACGGAACAGGAACTGGCCAGTGTGGACCGGGCCACCCGTGCCGCCGACGTGGCAGACCTGGTCGCCGCCTACGAATCGGTGGCCGGGCAACTGCCGTCCGCCGCGCGGGCGTACGTGGGGCTGTGCGTGCGCAGCCTTCAGGCGGCGGCTGGCGAGAACGTGCTGTAGGCAGGCCCCTCGTCACGTTGCAGGAATCGGAAAATGACGGCGGCGCGCTCCGGAAGGGGCGCGCCGTTCTTGCGTCGTGCGGGGGGAAGGGCGGAGTGAACCTCAGGCGTAACGGGCGCGCACAGCCCGAAACAGTTCGGGCATGCGGTCATACTGGTGCACCATGACGGCGGGCAGGCCCGCGTCGTTCAGGATGTGGCCGCATGCGTCGATGGCGGGCGGGGTGGCCTTGTAGCCCAGGGTCAGGATGGGGCCCGCGTTGTCGTGCGCGGTGACCGTGGGCAGGTGACCGCCGTGCAGCAGGTGGTTGTGCACCCCCTGGTCGTACCCGGCCATGCCGGTGGGCGGCGGGGGCGTACCACCAGATGCGGATGTCGATGCCGGTGGCGGGGGCGGCGGGGGTGGCGCAGGAGAGAACGGCAGCAGCAGTGCTGTCAGCCGTTCCAGATAGTCCAGCATGGCCGCATGGCCACCCACGGTGGTGCCGGAGCAGGAGATGCGCTGCCCGGCCAGCGCCCGCCATGCCGCATCGCCCAGATGCCCGGTGACCCAGCGGGTCATGTACGGGCAGGTGCCGATGGTCATGCGGGCGTCTTCCAGGGTCACGTTCAGGCCGTCGGCCCACGGGAAGGAGAACGGATCGCGCTGGAAGATCACGTCGCGCACGTCGGTGATCAGGACGCGGGCGTACGGGGGCTGGGCCTTTCGCAGCAGGTCCAGGTACAGGAAGTAGCGCAGGGCGTTGTAGGGCAGGTGGGCCAGCGCGGGCGGGCGCTCGAAGGGCAGGATGTCCGCGCCCATGTCGGCCATGCGGTCGGTGTCGCGGGTGGTGGGCGAGGTGAACAGCACGCACCGCCCCGCGAAGCCGGTGGCCCGCAAGGATGCGAGGAAGGGGCGCACGTCGCCCGCATGGTACCCGGCGGCCAGCCCCATGATCAGGTCAGGGCCGAGGACGGGGGCGTCCGGCAATGCGCGGTGGAGTTCGTGGGTGGGGGGCTGGGTCACGCCACAGGCTTGCCCCGCGCCGCGCCAAAAAGCAAGCGGTGCAGGGGCGTGCAGCCGGGCGGATGGTCGGGACATGCAACCAGCGGGCAACCAGCAGGCAACCAGCGGGCAGCCGCCGGGCGCGCCGGCTTCGCCGGACGGGCAGGGACCAGACGGACCCGGAGCCTACACCGGCACGGCCAGCACACCGGTAACGTCGTTCACGTAGTCCCCGGAATTCTTGTACTCGCGGTACCCGCACGAGGGGGCCGCGCCCAAGGCGTAGCGGCGTCCCCGCATATCGTGGATGCAACTGACCCCGGCCGGGTCGCTGGTGAGGGCCTGCGGCGGCAGGGCCAGCACATGGCCGGGCCGGATATCCCGGCTGGTTGAGGACACCACCGTGCCGCCCGCGTCCACGTACAGGCCAAAGGCCCCGCGCATGGGGGCCTGTGCCTCGTCGCGGGGCAGGGCGTCCACCAGCATGGCCTCGAACTGCGGTTCGGCATCGAACACGATGCCGATGCCCCCCACCGTGGTGCGTTCGTCCGTGGGGTGCATCACCGCAGCGTTGTAGATGTAGGTGGGCCGTCCGCCGTACAGGTCCGAGGGGGCAAAGGGCGACACCCGGTATTCCTGCTGGTTGCGGATGGACTGCACGGTCTGCCGCACGAAGTCCACGTCCGACAGGTCGCGCCCCAGGCAGTCCTCGTTGTCCGGGTTGGAAACGGCCACCACCACCCCGGCGGCGTTGTACACGCACAGGTCGTGGTACACGGTGTACAGTTCGTGGATGTAGCGCAGTATTTCGGTGATGCGCCGCCGGTCGGCCTCGGGCGGCATGGCCCGGCCACTGCCCGCCCGGTCCAGGATGTGGCGGAAGGCGGGCGTCAGGGCCCACCAGCGACAGTCGTTGGCCCGTTCGTACAGGTTGCGGTCCATGATGTCGCAGGCCAGGGCGGCCTTGAAGCGCAGGTCGCTCAAGAGGGACGAGGAGACCGTGGCGTACAGGTCGTCGATGGACTTGACGAACATGTCCTTGGTCTTGTGACCGATCTTGCGGATCTCGTCGAGCACCGGCAGGAATTCCTGGGCGTTGCGCTTTACCGCGATGATCTGGCCGTTGATGACCACAAGGCCCAGGTCCTGGTTCACGTCTTCCGACGTGGCGGCGATGTCCAGCAATTCGTCCGAGAAGATGCACGACGGTTCGGCGTCGTCTTCCTGCGCGCCGCCATCTCCTTGTTCGTTGGCGGGCGGGTGCAGGGATTGGGTTTGGTCCATGCCCCCGGCGGAACAGGTGCCGTTTTCGCCGTCGGCAAATGCGGCGTGCGGCGGCGTGGCCGCGCAGCCCCGCCAGCCCAGCCCCACGTAGCCCTGATACCCGTTGGTGGGGGCGCTGAAGGTCAGGTATTCGTCACTGCCGCTGCCCAGCGATGTCAGCGCGCGAGGCGCCCGTGCCCCCAGGCACGAACCCACCTGGAAATCGGCGGGCGCGCTGGAGGCGATGACCGTGCCCGCATCGTCGGTGAGGCACAGCGCCACACCCTTTCTGCCGTTGACCAGCTTGCGGAAAATGCCCTCCATCTCGTTTTCGAAACGGAAGCACAGGCACAGCACACCCAGCGGGCGGCCCGTTTCCGGGTGCAGGATGCGGTGCGAGAAGATGTGGGCCACGGGCTTGCCGGGGCGCAGGTCGGACGGGCGGAAGGTTTCCAGGTATCCGTCGGCGGCAAGGGTGGCGGCCACCAGCGGGTCGGACGAGATGCGCACCGGGGTGGCCTCGTCAAGCTGGGCGCGCACCCGGCCGTGCGTATCAAGCACCAGGATTTCGTCGTAGACGGTGTACTTGTCTCGGTAGTCGCGCAGGCGGCTGCGAACGGCGGCGCAGGCGTCGTCCGGCGCGACAGCCGCGTCGGCAGCGCCGTTACCGGTGTTTGTGTCGGAACCCGTGCCCGCGCTGGCAGCAAGACCGGCCACGCAGACCTCGTCGTCATCGCGGGCGGTGGCGGCCAGAAAGTCCACCAGCACCCCGTCGGTGGCCAGAAAGCCCACGTCCGCCGTGCGTTCGAACAGGTTGCGCACCACGATGTCCACGGCCACCTGGGCCATGCCCCCCAGTTCCAGCGCCACCTTGCGGGTGTTTTCGCGGGCCAGGCTATCGATGAGGCGTTCCTGCAATTCCTGGAACTTGCGTTGTGCCTCGTCCATGGAATCAAGCAGGGTGGCGGCAACGGACAGGCTGTTGATCTTGCCGGTCAGCGAAACGCGGGTCCACCACTTGGACAGCGAGCTCAGCGAACTGCGGTATTCGCCGATGCCGGGCATGTGGTGCAGGTACCTTCGCAACTCCACGTCTATACTCATTTTTTCGTCTCGCTGTTGGCGTATTGACGATAACGCAAAAAACCGGGCGCAAATTCTAGGGTCATATCTCGCATATTGCCATGATTGTAAATGTCATTATTCGATTGACGGTTGCCATTGTGAAGTGTGCGCTCGAACAACGCGCTGGAATCATGCGTATTTCTTGCTTCCTGAAAATGTACAAAAAAAGCCCCCAGAAGGGCTGGGGGCACGGTGAGAACGGGTAGGGTGGTGCGTGTTTCGGGCGGGGGATTCCAGCAGGGTAGTGCCAAGGCATGCCGCACTGTCACCGCCTTGGCGTGCGGGAAGCGGCGTGTGCACGGGGTTGTCCGCCTGCCCTGACTGCTGTCGGGCCATCGACCGCGCGGGAAGGGGCGGCGGGTTGTGCGGCTACAGCGGCGCGTTTGCGGGCATGGCGGGCAGGATGGCTGCGCGCAGCGCGTCATATGCAACCTGATGCGGGTCCGCGTGGTGTGCGCCCGCCGGATGCGGGGCCTGCCGCGTGCGGGACTGGGCGCGGGCGTGCATGTCCACCGGGGCCACCCGGCCTTCGGTGAGCACGGCGGCCTCGTCGCAGAACAGCGGCACCAGACGCACGTCGTGGGTCACGAACAGGTAGGCGGTGCCCGTGGCGCGGCGCAGTTCGGTCAGCAGATCCAGCACGCGGGCCTGCACCAGCATGTCCAGGCTGCTCAGGGCCTCGTCCAGCAGGATCAGCCGGGGACGGGGCGCCAGGGCGCGGGCGATGCACACCCGTTGCAATTGCCCGCCGCTCAGGCGGTGGGGCAGGCGGTCCAGCAGGGCCGGGGAAAGGTGCACCTGTTCCAGCAGTTCACCGGCACGGGCGCGGCGTTGGCGGCGATTCAGCGGGGTGAAGTTCTCCAGCGGTTCGCCGATGATGCGTTCCACGGTCAGGCGCGGGTTCACCGCGTTCACCGAGTTCTGGAAGACCACCTGCACGTGGCGGCGGTCCTTGCCAAGGCCGTGGCGCACATCCCGGCCCATAAACCGCACTACGCCGCCGTCGGGCCGTTCCAACCCCAGGGCGATGCGGCACAAGGTGCTCTTGCCCGCGCCGCTGGGCCCGACAACACCGGTGCAGCCGCCTTCGCGCACGGTCAGGTCCACGCCGCGCAGCACCTCGCGCATCTGGCCCGGGGCGAACCACCCGCCGGTGCGGTAGCTGCGGGTTACCCCGCGCAGTTCCAGCAGGGGCGGGGTCCCAAGGTTCGCCGTTGCGGACTGCCGGGCAGGTGGGGCGGCTATGGTGTCGTCGGCGTGATGCATGGCGGAGTCCTTCATGGGCGGCTTGCGGCGGCGGATGAGGTGACAAGGGGCTGCGGCGCCACACCGTCCGCGAGTGGCGGGCGCAGGCCGTACAGCCGGTGGTGGGCGGCCAGCAGGGCGCGGGTATACGGGTGGCGCGGCGCGCTGAACAGTTCGCGCACGTCGCCCTGCTCCACCACCCGGCCATGGCGCATGACGGCCATGCGGTCGGCCATGCGGGCCGCCACGCTAAGGTCGTGGGTCACCAGCAGGATGGCCATGTTGCGGGTGCGGCGCACCTGGTCCAGCAGGTCCAGCACGTGGGCCTGCGAGGGCAGGTCGAGGTCGGTGGTGGGCTCGTCGGCGATGAGCAGCGGTACATCCAGCACCAGGGCGAGGGCGATCATCACCCGCTGGAGCATGCCGCCGCTCATCTGGAAGGGGTAGTGGCGCAGGATGGCCTGCGCATCGTCAAACCCCACCTCGCGCAGGGCGGCAAGGGCTGCTGTGTGCCAGTCGGGGCGGCGGGTGCCTTTGGGGCCGTCCTTGGGAGCGGCGGGCAGATGGGCGGCCAGGGTTTCCTGGAAATGCGCGCCGATGGTGAACACCGGGTCGAAGCAACTGGCGGGATTCTGGAGCACGTAGGCTGCCCCGCGTCCGCGCAGCAGGCGCAGCCGTTCCGGCGGCGCGCCGTCCGCTGCATGCCCTTCCGGGGCCTGCCAATCCACGGTCTGCCCATTCACGCGGATGGTGCCTGCGGTACGGGCCACGCCATCGGGCAGCATGCCCAGCAGGGCCATGCAGGTCAGCGATTTGCCGCAGCCGCTTGGCCCCACCAGGCAGACCACCTGGCCGCGTTCCACCGTCAGGTCCACCGGGCCAACGAGGGGAGGCCCGAGAGCGGGGCCGGACAGGGCAGGCTTTGTCGTTCCGGTTTCGGTGTCGCGTACCGTACCGGCGGTTCGGGCGGCGCGGCGCAGTTCCAGTCCGCGTACGGCCAGTGCGGGCACGGGCGCGGGAGCGGACGCGGCGAGCGCAGGGGCCATGTCGCTCCTGTCGTCCCCCGCGCGCGCGTCAGTGCGCACTTCGTCGAGCTCCACCGGGCGGTTGCCTGCGGCATCGGGATATTCCGGGGCAGTCAGCCCGTCCCCTCCATCCGCTCCGACCGGCCCGACCATCCCATCGGTAGCATCGATTCCGTCGGGGGCATGCGCCGCGCAGGCCGCGCCCCCTTCCGTCTCGCGCGCGGCGGCGGGGTCCAGGGCGTCGCGCAGGGCATCGCCCAGCAGGTTGAAGGCCATCACCGTCACGAAGATCATCAGGCCGGGGTACAGCAACTGTTCAGGGTGTGCGCCGATGTATTCGCGCGCATCGCCGATCATTACCCCCCATTCCGGCGTCGGGGGGCGCACCCCAAGGCCCAGGAAGGACAGGCCGGAAACGTGCAGCAGCATGTGACCCACGTCCAGCCCGGCCATGACCAGCATCTGGGCCAGCACCGGGGGCAGGATGTGGCGGAGCACCAGCCGCGCCGGTCGGGTGCCCGCAGCGCGCGCGGCCAGCACGTATTCGCGCTGCTTCAGCCCCAGCACCAGCCCGCGCGCGAACCGCGCGTACCAGGCCCAGTGGGTGCAGGCCACGGCGATGATCACGTTGGTCAGCCCCGACCCCAGCACCCCCACCAGGAACAGGGCCAGGATGAAGGTGGGAAAGGTCATGAACACGTCGCAGGCGCGCATGAGCAGGCTGTCCACCCGCCCCCCCGCGTAGCCTGCCACGCAACCCGCCGTCAGCCCCACGGCCACGATGCAGGTCAGGATGGCCCCCACGGCGAACAGCGAAACCCGCGTGCCGTGGCACAACCGGGCCAGCACGCTGCGGCCCAGATGGTCCGTGCCCAGGGGTTCCTCCAGGCTGGGGGCCTCGAACTTGCGGGTAATGTCCACGTCAGCAGGATGGCGAGGAGAAAGGTACGGCGCGAACACGGCCATGGACAGGATGATGCACAAAAGGGCCAGCGCGGCAAGGGCCGTGGGCCGCGACAGCAGTTGGCGCAACAGGGTGTTGCCCGGGGCTGCGCCGGGATAGGTCGCGGGGACGACAGGGGGGGCGGCGGCGTCGAGTGCTTCCGTACTCATGCGCGGTCCTCCCCCAGGCGGATGCGCGGGTCGGCCCACGCGTACAGGATATCCACGGCCAGGTTGCACAGCACGAAGATGGCCGTCATCAGCAGCATGAAGCATTGCAGGATGGGGTAGTCGCGGTTGTACACGGCGGACACCGCGTAGCGGCCCACCCCCGGCCAGGCGAACACCGTTTCAACGATCACCGCGCCGCCCAGAAGTTCACCCACGTGCATGCCAAGCGAGGTCAGCACCGGGATCAGCGAATTCTTGAACATGTGCCGCCAGACCACGGCATGTTCGGAAATGCCGCGTGCCCGTGCATACATGATGTGCCGGGCGTGCATGTTTTCCAGCAGGCTGGTGCGGATGAGCCGGGTGTTGATGCCCATGGACATCAGCGACAGGGTGATGGCGGGCAGCACCATGTGTTCAAGCCCGCCGCGCCCCAGCGCGGGCAGCCAGCCCAGCTTGACCGCGAACAGCCACACCAGCAGGAAGCCCAGCCAGAAGTTGGGCAGGGATACGCTGGTGAAGGACAGGGCGCGGGCCGCGTTGTCCAGCGGACGGTCGCGGTGCAGGGCCGCACCGACCCCGAGGGGGACGCTGACGGCCAGGGTGAGCAGCAGGGCCGCCCCGGCCAGTTGCAGGGTGGCGGGCAGGTAGTGCAGCACCTCGCCCAGCACCGGGCGCCCCGTGACGTAGGAGTTGCCGAAGTCGCCGATGACGGCGCGGGCCAGCCAGCGGGCGTACTGTTCCCACAGGGGCAGGTCCAGTTCCAGCATGCGGCGGGCGGTGGCCAGGGCCTCGTCGGTGGGGGGGATGCGCGACAGGCGCAGGTAGGCCATGGCCGGGTCGCCCTGGGCGGCGCGCAACAGCAGGAAGACCACCACCGAGACCAGCAGCAGCAGGGGGATGAGCGCGGCGAGGCGTTTCAGGATGTAGGCGGGCATGCGTGTTTCCGGAGCTGAGGGGGCGGTGTCGGCTGTTGGATGTGTCGCCGTCCGCGCGCCCGTACCAGCCATCCGCGCCGGAAATACCGGCGCGGAGTATAAGGAAGAAAGGCATAACGGCTGATTGGAAAAGGGCCTTCGGGGCCGGACGTGTGTGTCGGCCCCCGGCGGCAGGAAATGGGGAAGGCGGCGCGTGGCCGCCCTCCCGCGTTTTGCTGCTATTTCAGGAGCATGTCCTCGAAGGGGATTTCCGTGTCCATGGCGCCGAAGTGCACCCCGTCCACGCGGGCGGTGTGTACCACCATGCTGGTCTGGTAGGTCAGCGGCAGGTACACGGCCTGGTCGTGCAGGGTGGTCAGGATGTCGCGGTACAGGTTCTGGCGCGTGGTTTCGTCGGTGGTCAGCAGCACCTTGCCGATCCTGGCGTCGATGTCGGCCTTCATGGGCAGGCCTATCTGGGCCTGGTAATCGGCGTGGGTGGGCACGCGCATGCCGCTGACGAAGGAATGCGGATCGTAGGGTGCGCCCCAGGTATCGCCGAAGACCATGCCGAAGGTGCCGTTCTTCTGGCGCTCGCCGATGGCGTCTTCTTCCTCGCCGATCAGGTTGGCCTGCATGCCCACGCGGGCCAGTTCAGATTGCAGGAATTCCGCGATGGCCTTTTGCAGGGCGTCGTTGCCCACGAAGCACAGGTCCACGGTCAGCGGCTTGCCGTCCTTCATGCGCGGGCCTTTGGGGCCCTGGGGATTGGTGCGTTTCCAGCCCGCCTCGTCCAGCAGTGCTTCCGCCTTGGCGATGTCGTGGGCGTAGGGGGGCAGCTTCAGGTCGCAGTAGGGGGACGTGGGCGGGAACAGGGCGTCGGCGCGGGCTTCCGCGTTCAGGAAGATGCCCTTGACCATGGCGTCTTTGTTGATGGTGTGCAGGATGGCCTTGCGCACGGCTATGTCGGCGGTGGGGCCGCTCTTGCTGTTCAGCGCGATGACCCGGCTGGCCTGCGGCGGCGAAAGGTAGGTGGCGTACTTGCCGCCCTTCTTCAGGGCGTCGAAGGCTTCCAGGCTGATCTGTCCGCCGCCGTGTCCGCCGCCGCCGAAGACCAGGTCAAGTTCGCCCGCCTGCAAGGCCACCAGCCGGGTATTCGGGTCCGGGATGACCCGGACCACGATGCGCTTGATGGCGGGCTTTTTGCCCCAGTAGGCGTCGTTGCGCTCGAGCACGTCGTATTCGCCCTTGCGGGTTTCCACCAGCTTCCACGGGCCGGTGCCGATGGGCGCCTTGATGCCCTCTGCGGTGTTGCCGGATGCGGGGAACGCCGAGGGCGACAGGAAGCGCACGGGCCGGATCAGCGCCAGTTCCTGCAACGCGGGGTAGTAGGCGTTCTTCAGCACCAGGCGCACGGTGCGCGCATCGGGCGTTTCCACCTTGTCGATCTGGGCCACCAGTTCCAGCCAGTCGTGCGAGGCGCGGTTGGCCAGCACCGTTTCAAGGTTCATGCGCACGGCCTTGGAATCGAAGGGCGTGCCGTCGGAAAAGGTCACGCCCTTGCGCAACGTGAAGGTGTACACCTTGCCGTCGGGCGACACGGTCCAGCTTTCGGCCAGCCAGGGTTCGATGGCGCCGCCCTTGGCGTACTTGACCAGCGATTCATACACCATGCCCTGGGCAAACATCTGGTTGGGCGAATACTTGTGCGGGTTCAGTTCACCCACGTTGGAGGGCCAGGAATAGCGCAGGGTGTCCGCCGGGGTGTCGGCGGCGTGCGCGGCAAGGGGAGCGGCAAGGCCGCCCGCCAGCGCCACGGTGAACAGCATGAGGGCGGCAAGCATGGGCCGCAGAAGCGCACGCAGCCAGTGGCGCGGGAAATGGGCGACAACACAAGGCGACCGGGTCGGCATGTCGTTCTCCGAATTTTGAATGTGTATTACGGATAAAAAAATACAAAGTGTGTTACTCCAAATGCCAGAGTGGAAAATTCATGTCAACGACACTGCGGACAGATGGCGGTTTTCTTTGGTAATGCCTTTTTATTTTTGGGTGTTGCGTCGCGCCGGTCCGCGCTGAGGGCTGCGAGCGTGATTGAATGATCGCGGGAGGGAAGTATTTGAGGGATGCGCAGGACGGTATGCCGGATGTTCGGTCGGGCCGTCCGCAGGGTTGGTGCGGTGTCGTGTGACATCCGGGGGCATGCGGGCAGGCCGGGGAGTGCGTGCATGATATTTCCACAAAATCCCGCGATGGAACTTTCTGGATTGGTCTTCATGATGTAGCATTGGCTGCGGAAAACGCAGAAGCAGTCACGAATTTTCAGGACAGGCGGCAGTCACGATAATTTTATTTTGCATGACTCTTGGCAGGTGTTATCTTGTGTGCATGAATTATCCTGCTGCGAACCGTTCACGCAGGAAATTGCATGTCCGCGCATATTCACATACAGCCATGCACAATCATGACAGGAGAACCATCATGAAAGTCAGCGCCCGCAATCTTATCCCCGGCAAGGTCAAGGAAATCACCGTTGGTGCGGTCAATTCGGAAGTGATCATCGAAGTGGCCCCCGGCATCGAAGTGGTGTCCATCATCACCAAGCGCTCGGTGGAAGACATGGGCCTCAAGAAGGGCTCGGACGTGAAGGCCATGGTCAAGGCCTCCAACGTCATGATCGTCACCGACTAGCAGGTTCGGCGCGGGGCGCATGCGGCATGGCCCGACGCCCTGATGCTTCCAGGCGATGAAGCCCCCGCTCCGGAAAGAGCGGGGGCTTTTGCATGCGTCGGGTGGCTATGGAAACGCACTGGCCATGGAGTAGAGCACAAGGCCCCCAGCGAAGTTTTTCGCCGGGGGCTTTTGATGCCAAGCGGGGTGCGCCGCCGTGTCAAACGTCGCGCGCGGGTACACGTTCGGGTCGGCAAACGCAAAAAAGGGTTGGAACGTTTGTTCCAACCCTTTGCTGTCTGCGTGGTGCCGAGGGAGAGAATTGAACTCCCGACACGGGGATTTTCAGTCCCCTGCTCTACCAACTGAGCTACCTCGGCGTCGCGGAGAACCTGAATAGGCAAAATGGATGGGCTTGGCAAGCACTTTTTGGCGCGAGGATGATTTTTCTGCCGGACGGGGGCGGGGATTGAAGTCCCTCGGGTCCGACGGCTGGGATGGGTGGCTTGGCCGGTCGGCAGGTGCTACGCGCCGGGGCGTTTCATGCGGGTTTGGGCCGCTCCGTGCTTCCCGGTGGTGGTGGGGGCTGCCGGTGTTTGCCCTTTCCCTACAGCAGCATGCGCTTGGCCTGGCGCATGGCGTTGCGGCAGTCGCACACGAAGCGGAAGGCCGCCCGGTGCCGGGGGGTGGCATCGCGCGGCAGCACGCCCGTTTCGGCCCAGGCGAACAGTTCGTCCATGGGCGCGGCCACGCTGAACCAGAAGCCCTGTTCCATGGGCACCGGGCTGTGCGCGTAGTGGCCGAACAGGATGCGGTCGTCCACGATGATGCACGGCGCGCAGGGCAGGGCGTGGGTTTCGTACACTTCCACCAGCCCTTCGTGGCGCACGGCCAGCCGCACGATGAAATCGCGCGAGGCAGCGAATTCGTGCCCCATCTGCACCGCCGTCAGGTCCGGGCGCAGGGCGTGCAGGAATTCGTCCACCCAGCCCCGGCGGGATGCGAGCGGCACGGTGATCATCTGCAGGCGGCGGAAGGTGGGCTGGGCCAGGGCGGTGTGCAGCGCCTCGGCCAGCGCGGGCATGCGCCCGAATTCGGCGTACAGGGCCATGTGCAGCACGATGCGCTGGCGGGCTTCGGCCAGCACCTGCGGCAGGCTTGCGGTATGCAGGCCGACGTACATGCGGCGTTACTCCTCGTAGATCATCCGGCGGGTCATGCCGCCGTCCACCAGCCAGTTCTGCCCGGTGACGAACCCGGCGTCCTCCCCGGCCAGAAAGGCCACCAGCGCGGCCACGTCGCGCACCGTGCCCACGCGGCCCACGGGGTGCTGGGCGCGGTCGGCTTCCGTGTGCACTGGCGTTTCGCGGTGTGCCGCCTTGCGCAGGTGGCGTACCTCTATCCAGCCCGGCGAGATGCAGTTCACCCGCACCTCTGGGCCAAGGCTCACGGCCAGCGCGTGCGTCAGGGCAACCAGACCTCCCTTGGACGCGGCGTAGGCCTCGGTATGCGGTTCCGACTGCACGGCGCGGGTGGAGGCGATGTTCACCACCACCCCGCGCGCGGCCCGCAGGTGGGGCACGGCGGCGCGCACCATGCGCATGGGGCCGGTCAGGTTCACGTCCAGCATGCGCTGCCAGTGGTCCATGTCCATGGTTGCCACGTCGGCGGGGCCGGAATGGGGATTGGCGATGCCCGCGTTGTTCACCAGCAGGTGCAGCCCGCCGAAACGGGCCACCGTGGCGGCCACGCAACGGTCCGCGTCGGCCTGTTCGGCCACGTTGCCGTGCAGGGCCAGCAGGGAAGGGGATGTCGTGGAAGCACCCGGATGTGCGGGTGACGGGGCGCCGTTGTCCGCCGCCAGTTCGGCGGCCAATGCTCCGGCCAATATTCCAGTAAGTCCGGCCAGCGCCTCGGCGTCGGCATCCATGGCGGCCACGCGCATGCCGCAGGCCAGCAGATGCTCCACGATGCCCCGGCCAATGCCTTGCGCACCGCCGGTGACCAGCGCCACGCGGCCCGCCAGGGTTGGGGCGGGGGAAGGGAAATCGGCGTTCGGACACGGGGCGGGGTGTTCCACGGGGCTCCTGCGGCGGTGGGCGGCTGGCGCGGCCATGGGGGTTGTTTCCCCGGCGGGCCGCTACGCGCCACCGGCGCCCGGCGAGTCTAGCCCGCCTGCATCGCCGTGGCAACCGTGCGGCCCGTCACCATCAGTCACCACCAGTGCCGGGGGTAGCGCCGCCCGCGCGGGATGTTGTTCACCAGCAGGGCCACCACCAGCAGGGCGGCGGCCCCGGCGGCCACGGGCACCACGGCGTACTTGTAGCCCAGGGCCTGAATCTGCGGGCTGCCGGTGACGGCGATGAGCGCGGTGGCCCCGCCCGGCGGGTGCAGGGTGTCGGTCAGGTGCATCAGGGCGATGGCGGCGGCCACGGCCACTGCCGGGGCCAGCCACGCCGTGGCCAGCACCTGCGCTTCGGCCCCCGACATCCCGACCATGCCCGGTACCCCCAGGTTCCGCGCCACGAACACCCCCACCAGCGCTGACAGAACATGGCCGCCCAGCAGATTGCGCGGCTGCGAAAAGGGCGCGCCCGGCGCACCGTAGGCCAGCACCGCCGAGGCCCCGAACGAGCCGATGAGCACAAAGCCGTCGCCCGGCGAGGCTACCCGGTCGCACAGCCATGCCACCACGCCGATGCCGCACAGCGCGCCGATGAACGACCACAGGGTTTCGGAAATGTCGGGTCTGGGCAGCAGGCCCAGCAGGCCGGGGCGGCAGTTGTCGCGGCCGCAGCCGCACATCTTGCGGAAATAGTCCATGGTGTGGTCGCAGGCAGAAGGGTGGATGAAGGCCGGGTGCACAAGGTCGATCCCTACGGGCCGGGGGGCGGAATCCGGTCGTAACGCCGCACCCGGCAGCAGTGCAGGCTACCTTGGCGCAACCGCATCCGCCGTGACCGTGGTCACATTTCCGGAAATGGCGCCGGACTGTGCCCTCATGCTGCTGTTGCGGTGGTTGCAGGCGGCGGGTGCGGTCAGCCCCCGGCAACCATTCGGGAATCCATCGATAACCTGCCGCAATGGTGGGTCTTTCACTGTCCCGGCGGAAAAGGTGGGTTTTCCACAGATTTCATCAACATGTGGAAACACTTTTATCATGTTGATATGAAAGGGAATGAAAAAATATTCTTGCCAACCTGTAGTGCGCGGGCTATGGGCGAATCCTGCACATGCATCGGGCGCCGCGTTCCTGTTCCGGGGGCCGCGCGCACCGTACGCCACGATACCAAGGAGCCCACCGCATGACCCGCAAGGACCGTACCGAAGGCATCTACAGCCGCCGCGAGGTGCTCGACGAGAGCGAACGCAGGCAATACTACCTCATCCAGCTGAAGGATCTGCTTTCCTACGCCTACCGCTATTCCGAGGACGTGAAGAAGCGCTTCGACCGCGCCCAGTTCAACGTGGAGAAGTTCAAGACCCTCACGGACCTCAAGCACATTCCCATCCTCAAGAAGAAGGAACTCATCTTCCTCCAGTCCATGGGGCCGCGCCTTGGCGGGCTGTTGACCAAGGACCTTGGCGAGTTGAAGCGCGTGTTCCTGTCGCCCGGCCCCATCTTCGACCCCGAAGACCGCGCCGACGACTACTGGGGCTACACCGAGGCCTTCTATTCCGTGGGCTTCCGCCCCGGCGACGTGGCCCAGATCACCTTCAACTACCACCTCGCCCCGGCGGGCCTGATGTTCGAGGAACCCCTGCGCAACCTGGGTTGCGCCGTGGTGCCCGCAGGCCCCGGCAACGCGGCCACGCAGCTCGAGATCATGTCCAAGCTGCGCGTGTCCGGCTATGTGGGCACGCCCAGCTACCTCCTGCACCTTGCCCAGAAGGCCGAGGAAAAGGGCATGAACCTGCGCAAGGACCTGTTCCTTGAAGTGGGCTTCGTCACCGGTGAAAAATTCTCCGAAAAGCTGCGCGCGCAGCTCGAGAAGAAGTTCGACCTCATCATGCGCCAGGGCTACGGCACGGCGGACGTGGGCTGCATCGGCTACGAATGCTTCCACAAGACCGGCCTGCACATCGCCAACCGCTGCTACGTGGAAATCTGCCATCCGGACACCGGCATTCCGCTGAAGGACGGCGAGGTGGGCGAAATCGTGGTCACGGCCTTCAACAAGACCTACCCGCTGATCCGCCTGGCCACTGGCGACCTGTCGTACATCGACCGTTCGCCCTGCCCCTGCGGCCGCACCAGCCCGCGCCTTGGCTCCATCGTGGGCCGCGTGGACACCACCGCGCGCATCAAGGGCATGTTCGTGTACCCGCACCAGGTGGAACAGGTCATGTCGCGCTTCGAGGAAATCAAGCGCTGGCAGATCGAGGTCACCAACCCCGGCGGCATCGACGAAATGACCCTGTTCATCGAGGCCAGCAACTTCAAGCGCGAGGACGAACTGCTCCACCAGTTCCGCGAGAAGATCAAGCTGCGCCCGGAACTGAAGATCCTTGCGCCCGGCACCCTGCCCCCGCAGATCCGTCCCATCGAGGACAAGCGGGTATGGGACTAGCCGGAACCCGGCATATCAGCGGACGCGGGGCGGGAAGTTTCCTGCCCTGCGTGCCGCTGCTTCTGCTCGTGCTGCTGGCGGGCGGCTGCGCTGCGGCGCGGCCGCCCGACAGCGGCGGGGGCACGAGGGGCGCGACGGTTGCCGTACCGGTGACCGCGATAGCGGCCACGACCACACCGGGGGCCGCACGCATGGGCATGCCCACTCCCCGCCTGCCCGACGGCACGCTGGTGACGGTGTCGAAGGCCGGGGAAATCCGTACCCTGGATCCGGCGGACGCCGCACGGCAGGCCCTGCGTCACGACTACATCCTGCTGGGTGAGTCGCACACCAGCGCGTGCGACCACCGGGCGCAGGCCGCGTTCATCACCGCCCTGCTGGCGGAAGGCGCGCGCCCGGCCATAGGCCTTGAGATGGTGCCCCGCGACGGGCAGCCCGCGCTGGACGAATTTTCGCGGGGGGCCACCCCGCTGGACAAGCTTTCCGATGCCCTGGACTGGCCGAAGACCTGGGGCTACGACTTCGAGCTGTACAAGCCCGTGTTTGTCGTGGCCGACTGGGCGCGCCTGCCCGTGCACGGCCTGAACGTGCCCCAGCGCGTGGTGCGCCAGGTGAGCCGGGGCGGGCTGGAATCCGTGGCCGAGGCCGACCGGGTCTGGCTGCCGCCGTCCATCATCGCGCCCGCGCCGGAGCAGCGCGCCACGCTGACCGCCATTTTCCGCGAGCACGCGGCCATGCGGACCGGGCGTGCCGGTGGTGCTGGGCAAACCGCACCGCAGGGGCAGCAGCCCCAGACCGGGCAGCCCCAGAAGGGTCAGCCGCAGATCGGGCAGATTCAGGCCGGGGAGCAGCCAGTCGCAACGCCATCCGCTGTACAGGCGGCTTCCGTCACCCCAATCACTCCAATCACCCCCGTCCCCCCCGTCCCCCCAGTTGAGTCGGAAGCCGCATCA
>Ga0247728_10087_pt1 | contig 28202 bp, 24 predicted proteins | sample SalenrCarbi39_FD_183048 | JGI IMG/M metagenome (GOLD analysis project Ga0247728, IMG submission 183048) | Saline wetland microbial communities from Lincoln, Nebraska, United States - Carb-i39 | ecosystem: Environmental > Aquatic > Non-marine Saline and Alkaline > Salt marsh | place: USA: Nebraska...
ACTACTTCGACGTCACGCAGCAGCTGCGCGACGCCGTCCCGGCCGACGCCGGCAACGGGGTCATGCATGTCTTCGTACCCCACACCACCTGCACGCTCATCTTCAACTCCGGAGTCGACGGCACCACGCTGCACGACATCCGTCTCTACATGGAGCGCGCGGTCCCTGTCACCGGTCCGTTCGTCCACCTGTGGGACGGCCCGCAGGACGCCGCCGCACACATTCGCTGCATCTTCGGCGTGCAGTCCCTGACGCTGCCCATCAAGGATGGCAAGCTCGACATCGGCCACAGCCAGGGCGTGTACTTCCTCGAACTCGATGGCCCCCGCGACCGCACCGTACGCTACGCGGTCGCCCCCTTCGGGCGATGACACTGGTCGGAATCCACGGGGGAGTTACGGTGGACCACATCGTCACCGCCCCCCGTGGGGCCCGCTTCTCATGCCTCGGCGGCCCAGCGCTGTTCGCGGCACTCGGCGCCAGGCTCGTGGCTGGCACCGACGTGCGGCTGGCCGCCGAGCTGCCCGCTGTCGATCCACGCTTCGCCACGCTCTTCACGGCAGTCGGGATCGACCTGGCCTTCGCTACGACGGTGCGCGACGTCCCGCGGCTCTGGATCCTCAACTCGGGCCGGGGTCGGCGGATCGTCTCCTTGGCCCCCAACGACATCGAGATCGAGGCCGGGCCGGGTGCCGCCCCGGATGGGCGTGAGGATCCGGCCGGTCCACCGTCCGGTTTCGTCGCGGGGCTCGACGGGCTGCTCGCCTCAAACCCGATCCGTCGTCCCTCCGCCGACGCTGACAGCGTCGTGGGGGTGGACCCGGACCAGGTACTTCTGGCCCGGCAGGGCTACGACTACCTTGATGCCGTCGTCACGGCCCGGACCGTCCTTCTGCCGAGCAGGGTGCAACTCCGCCTCTGCGATCCGGATCCGCTGACGGCGGCCCGCGAGTGGTCACGCCGCTACCGCGTTCCCGTCGTCGCCCGGCTTGACGCTGAGGGCATGCATGTCTTCGACGGTGCCCAGCATTGGGCGCTGCACGATCCGGCCGTCATGGTTCTGGAGACCACCGGTGCCGGTGACTCCTCAGCCTCCGCGATTGTCGCGTCGCTTGCGGCGGGGGCCGATCCCGTCGACTCCGCGCGCATGGGTATGAGTGTCGCGCGCCTCGCCCTGTCCCGCTGGGGACACGAAGGCCTCGTCGCCGAGCCCCTCCATCAACCCTTCCCCGAGATCCGCACCCGAAAGGTAGAAACACATGTCAGTTGAACAGGACTTCGCCGGCCTCCGAGCCGCGCTCGCCTCCACTCCGTCCGTCACTCCCGCCGAGCTGGGCGACCTTGGCCGCGCGGTCTTCGTCGGCTCAGGGGACTCGCTCGCATCGGCCCTGCACGCCTCCCCCCATGGGCACCGTGCCATGTCCTCGGGCGACATCGCCTGGATGGATCAGGCGCCGGCCGGTTGTGACACCGTGGTCGGCATCTCACATTCCGGCACCTCCGGCGGCACCGTCAAGGCCCTGCGCATCGCCCGCAGGGCGGGTCTGAAGACCGTGGCCATCACCTCGTGGGCGGAGAGCCCGCTCGCCCAGGCCGCCGACGTCGTCCAGCCCGTCGCCAGCCTCCGGTACCCCGAAGTGGTCCCGGTCGCCGGGCACCTGATGCTCGCACAGGGGGTCGCGGCGGTCTGCGGAGTCGACACCACCGCGGTGAACCGACAGCTTCTGGACAACCTCGACGTGATTGAGGCGCTGGTGGAGGCATCGGCCGGGGAACTCCCCACCACGTTGCCGCAGGGCATCTCGATTCTCTCGCTTCCAGACCTGCGCAGTGCCGCGGACTTTGCGACGCTGAAGTTCATCGAGGCTACCGGACTGACCGTACGCAACGTTCCGCTCGAGGAAAGCGGCCACGTCGATTACTTCATCGGCCCCCAGTCGCACCTCACGCTGCTCCTCCAGGCCGACGCGGCCGCCTTCCGGTTCGAGCGTCTCGCGCAGGCACTCGAGGCCACCGGCCAGACCGTCCACACGGTGATCTGGCCGGGGGCGGCAAACACTCCCGAGGATTTCCTGGTCCGGGACCTCGCCATGGCCGTGCACAACACATGGCTGGCGTACCGGGCGTCGAAGCTCTGGGCGCGTCCATGGTTCCGCGGGGGTCAGGTGAACATGGACGCCAGCCACATCAAGCTGCCGGAGCACGTGCTCCAGGCCTGACGGTTGCCATCGACACGCCCACAAAGGTATGGTTGTTATGAACCGATATACCTTTGTGGGTGTCGTCGTTGGGGGAAGAGGGAGTAATGAACACACCGGCTGTCGAGGTGGTGCGGCTCGCCGCACGTCCCGTCGAGCGACGGTCGCCCCTGCCTGCGTGGGCTCAAGTGGACCGGGATCTGCGCCGGCTCATTGAACGGGACCTGGAGGTCGGAGCGCAGCTTCCCACCGAGCGGGACTTGGCGGAGCTCTACGGCGTGAGCCGGATCACCATCCGGCAGGCCCTCTCCGGTCTCGAAGCTGACGGGTTTCTGGAGCGACGTCAGGGGTCGGGCACGTTCGTGGCTGACCGTCCCGAGATGGTCCAGCACGATTTCGGCCTGACCTCGCCATGGCGCGAGCGGTTCGCCGCCAGCGGCCACGAGGCGACATCCGTCGTCGAGAAGGGTTTGGAAGGTGAGCCACAGCCGTTCGAGCTCGTCCGCCTCCTGAGGGAGGGGGAGGCGACGCTGCCTTTCCATCACCTCAAGCGCGCGCATCAGGTCGACGGTCGCGCCATCGGGGTGACGGACTCCTGGGTCAATCTCGAGGTGGCGCCCGACTTGCCGACGGTGGAGCTGGTCGACACGTCGCTCTCCCGCACGCTGGCCGAGAAGTTCGGCATTTCCGATGTCACCTGGCACCACCACCTGGAGGCAGGGATCGCAGGCGCCGACGACGCGAAGCTCCTCCACACCAACGTCGGTGGGCAGGTCATCGTCATCTGGTCGCTGGCAAGGACCCCCGAGGGACGGCTCATCGAAACCACACGCACCCAGTGGCTGGCGAGCAGGGTGAGGTTTCACTACGTGGCCCACCAGGTCTTCGGAGCTTGAGTCTGGCTCAGTCCTGCGGGTAGGCGGGCTCCATCACGGTCTCCAGGAGCTCGTCGACCAGCTCGGGCTCGCAGAATGCGGCCCGCATTGCCCGCCGGGTGAGCGTCCCCAGACCTCTCGCGCCCAGGCGGAATGTGTGATCGAGCTCGACGAGCTCCCTGGTCAGGCTGGTGCGGCTCATCAGTCGGTTGTCGCAGCTGACCGTTACAGGAAGGCCTGAGGCCATCAGCTGCGCGAACGGGTGCTGTGCGATCGAGGCGGCGACACCGGTCTGAAGATTCGACGTCGGGCACACCTCCAATGTGATGTCGCGGTCACGCACCTGTCTCGCGAGTGGCCCGAGCTCGGAGCCGGCGATGTCGTCGATCAACCGAACCCCGTGCCCGAGGCGCTCGGCGCCGCAGTCGAGCGCGTCTCGGATCGACTCCAGACCGGCGGCCTCGCCGCCGTGGATCGTGACCCGGCCTCCGGCCGAGCGGACATGAGCGATCGCCTCGCGGTACCGCGACGCTGGGAACCCCGCCTCGGGTCCGGCCAGGTCGAAGCCGACGACGCCGCGACCCAACCAGTCCGCGACGAGGCGAGCGATGGTGAGGGTGGGCTCCGCCTGGCGCATGCTCGCAAGGATCTGCCGGACGTGCACTGGGGTGCCGCGGTTGGCGGTCCCGGCCATGCCGTCATCGAGACCCCTCTGCACGGCGGCCACCGCCTCGTCCAGAGTGAGCCCGCCGCGCAGGTGCTGCTCCGGCGCCCACCTGGTCTCGGCGTAGACGACCCCATCGGCCGCCATGTCCTCGACGAACTCGCGCGCCACCCGGGTCAGTGCGTCCTTCGTCTGCATCACCGATACGGTGACCTCGAACGTCTCGAGATAGCGGGGGAGCGAGCCGGAGTCCGCCGAGCGGTAGAACCAGTCGCTCAGCAGATCGGCCTCGGCCTCTGGTAGGGGTAACCGGCGCTCGGCCGCGAGGTCGACGATGGTGCCAGGCCGGAGCCCGCCGTCGAGATGGTCGTGCAGCGCCACCTTGGGCAGGCTTCGCACCAGGGCGATGGGCATGGTCAAGGAAGGGCCTTCCTGAGTGTGCCAGAGGGGTCGGGGCTGAAGCCGACCTCGACGAGGTAGTCGCGGTGGAGGGCAACGCCGGGGGAGGCGGTGAGGGTCGTGATGCCCTCCTTTGTCAGGGCGCCCGCGCCCTCCCTATAGAGCCATTTGCCCAGCCGTGAATCACGGAAGGCCGGCAGGACGTAATCAAGGGTGAGGTGGAGGTTCGTCCCTTCGCGGACCCCCATCACCGCGCCTGCGGGCATCCCCTCGCGCATGTACACATAGGCGGTGTTGGCCTTCTGTGCCTCGAACTCGGGCATGTGCCGATGAATATCTGGGAGATGGTGCTTGAGGAAGTCCTCGAGGAACGGCGCCGAGGCGTCGATGGAAGCCACACCCAGATCCCCTGGCCGGCGGAACTCCTTGCGGAGGTTCCAGATGTTGAGCAGCACGATCACCCCGTTGGCGATGACCACGGGCCACGCTCCGATCAGGGAGCCGTACACGGTGTAGGCCAGTGAACCCAGCAGCGAGATGATCCGAAGCCGGACCACCGAGGTCATCGCAAGCGACACCACGATCAGTGCTGAGGCGAGGTACCCGATCGACTCGATGATGATGGGTGACATCGATCAAGCCCGCGAGACGTGCTCGGCGATGCCGGGGAGCAGGTCTTCCAGAGTGCCCTGCAGGATAGGCATGGAGGCGGCGAACATCAGGTTGATCGGGTAGTCGAAGTTCTCCGCCTTGGCGCCGGAGAGGTCGGCGTACTGCCACTCCCTTCCCCGGTTCGGGATCCGGTCGATCATCCGGCGGGTGTCGCTCATGTACCCGACCGTGGGCTTACCCAACTGAAAGGCCAGGCCGCACTCGAACGAGGTATCGCTGTTGGGCTCCCAGCCGTGGTAGTCGTTGAGGTCGGCGACGACGACGTCGCAGTCCCGCACGTGCCGCTGGTAGTGATCGAACGTGTTGTACGCCTGCGCCCAGGGATCGGCATCGGCTAGGCGAGGAATCCCCGGGGCGTCGTCCAGCGGTGTGATGACTTCCCACCCGTAGGGCTCGCACAACCGACGCAGCCGCGTGTAATACGCCTCTGCGTCGACGAGGAACCGGTCAGGGCTGGCGAAGTAGACCCGCAACGGTCGATGAGGTTCTTGCCCCGAAACCGGCTTCATACCGCTGTCTCTGGTGGCCTCGGCTGCCTGTGTGCCGCGAGCGCGTGCCTTGCTCTCCTCCTCCAGATCCACCTGCAGTTGGCGGAGGGCGTCGTCAAAGTCACCCTCGATGATCTTGCTGGAACCCAGCACGGAGGGCGCGAAGGGAAGGTGTGCGTACGGGTACCGCCGTCCCTCGCGGTCGAACGCCTCGCCGCCGCGGAGCACCACGTTGGGATCCTTGAGGGCCAGGGCGCGCTTGTCGCGGGTGAAACTGATGATGCGCAAGCCACGGCCGTATGCCATGCCTAGCTCATAAATGCTGCCGCCGTCCGGTTCAGTACCGCGGTACGAGTCGAGATCGCAGATGATGACGTCGGACTGGTTCATCTGGATCGCGCAGTTGGCGAAGATGGCATCAGCGTCCAAGCGTCGGTCCTCATTGCCTAGCACCAGCGGGTCGTCGTTGGGAAGGGTGACGTTGAAGCCCCGCGTCTCTGCCAGCTTCCGCATCCACGACAGCTCCTGGTCACCTCCCACATATAGGACCTCCGGTCCCGCGATGTAGATGGCAGCCGTGGAGTGGCTGGAGACGGCTGAGTACGGCATCGTTCCTCCAAAGGTATTATGGACATATCCAATATATCATCAACTCTGCCCTGTTCTCTCCAGCGGTTCTGGCCGCGAAGCGTGGAGATCGATAGATCCCCGGGCTCGGAGGCGGAAGCCCGTTAGTCCCCCTCTTCGCAGGTCTCCTGGATGCTGAACGTGTTGGGGTGGAGCTCGACTCGTCCTGGAGTGCCCCACGGGGACGTGTGGGCACTGACGGGGCGGGGCAGTCATCGCGGGGGACCTCCGGTGGGGCGTGATGGACGCCGTAGGTCTTCGGGCCGCGGCCGGGTTGATGGTTGATCGACGTGCGGCTCGACGGTGTAGGCCACCGACGGCGGGGCGTCCGTCTGGCGCTGCAGGATCCGCCAGTAGAGGGCCGCGGCGGGTCGCTCTGCGGGGAGTGGTCCTTCTGCCAGCGCGTTGGCGACGAGGGCCCCAGCTGGTATCCCGCGTTCGCAGAGCAGGGTGAGGTGCCTGGCCAGCCCGATGACGCCGGGGTCGTGGTCCAGGCCCTGACCCAGGGCGCGCAGCTGTGCGACGCCCAGGCTCGGCATCGCGGTCAGGAGTTCCCTGTCGAGGCGGTCCTGGTAGTGCCGCGCGGCTCCGGCCTGCGCGCGTCCTCCGGTGGGATGGCTGTCCTCGGGGTCGATGTCCGTGGCGGCTCGCCACACGGCCACATCGCCGAGCAGGTGCTCTGGGAGTTCCGTGTCGCTGGGTGCCCAGCTCGGGGTCGGGGCCTGCAGCGCGTCGAGGCGGACCTGTGCGGCGAGGCTGGTCACGTGCTGGGCGCGGGCGTCGAGGTAAGGACCCCAGCGTTCGTCGTCGGCAACGGAGGCCGGGATGCGGGGGAGCCAGGGGAGGGGCCCGTCCGTGCGTTCGGGGACAAGAGCGGCCAGGCGGGCCGCAGGGTCGGCGAACTCCTCGAAGCGGAGGCCCGCTGCGATCCGGCGGAGCTCTTCCAGCGGGGCGGTACCGTCGGTGGCGGCGAGGAGCCGGTGCCGGAGGGTTGGCCAGGCGTTGGCGTCGACCAGGCCGGGGACCACGTCGTCGGCTCCACGGTCGAGGATCTCCAGCTCGGGGGCGTGGCGGTGCTCGAGGGCGACGGTCAGCGCGTCGCGGTACCGGTTGACTGCGTCCGCGAGCCGCACGGCCGCGTCGTGGGCGTGCGCAATTTCGCTGGTGACGGAGCGGGCGGCGCCGTCTCGGGCGAGTACGGATTCGAGGATCTCGACGGCGGTGGGCGGCCGCAGCGTCTCGGGCGTGAAGGCGGAGTGTGGGTCACCGTTCCCGACGGTGGTGACGTAGCTGTGGTTCGCCTGCCGCCCTCGGGTCATGGCGACGTAGAGAAGTTGGCGGGTCTCCGTGCCGCTGAGGACGGTGCGGGCGGTGTCGACCGTCAAGCCTTGGGCGGTATGGATGGTGGTGGCGTAGCCGAGTTCCGTGTGGTCGACGACGTAGGCAGCCGGTAGCCACGCGCGGTGCCCGGTGGTGCGGTGCCGAACCAGGAGCCCGCCGTCGCGGTTCACCGCCTGGACGATCCAGCGGTCGCCGTTCATGACGAAGCCGGTGGCGGAGGTCCGCAGGCGTCGATCGTTGCGTCTGGTGAGGATCACATCGCCGACGCCTGCCAGGTTCCCGTCGGACAACCGCACGCCGAGGCCGTCCTTGCCCGCGAGCACCTGGCGGGCACGGCGGTTGAGTTCCGCGACGTCCAGACGAGTGCTGGCCAGCATCAGCGAGTCGAGGCCACGGTCGGTGTCGGCTTTCCACGCTTGAAGTGCGCCGTCCAGCGCCGTGTCGGAGCTGCCCGCGTGGATGCGGTCATGGTCGAGGTACCAGCCCAGCGCGGTGGGGTCCCCCTGCCGGAGGGCGAGGGAGGCGGCTTTCTCCCCATCGTTGACGAAGCGCAGCACCTCGTCGAGCTCGACGGCGCCGTGCACGCGGCGCAGGTCGCGCAGCACGCCGCCGGCGCCGATGGCGGACAGCTGCCGGTCGTCGCCGATCAGGCGGACGGAGGCGCCTCGGGGGAGGGCGAAGTCGAGGAGCTCGGCGAGGGAGAGGGTATCGGCCATTCCTGCCTCGTCCACGATGATCAGCGTCGCCGCATCCACCTCGTCATCGGAATCGCCGTGGCGGAGGTCCCAGAGCAGTTTGGCGATGGTGGTGGCGACACCCGTCGCCTCTGCGAGGACCGCGGCCGCGGCAGCCGACGGCGCCAGACCCAGGACTCTGCCGCCGGACTCCTCCCAGGCCCGGGTGAGGACCCGCATCGCGGTCGTCTTCCCCGTGCCCGCGGCGGCCAGCCCCAGCTGCAGTTGGGCACCGCTGGTGGCCATGGCCCGCACCAGGCGTGCCTGCCCATCGTTCAGCGAGACTCCGTTGGCGGTCGACTCCAGCAACGCGATCTCCACCGCGAAATCGGGAGCCCGACGGCCCGCGGAGAGCGAGCCGGCTGCCACGATTCGCCGTTCCGCGTCGAGCACGGCCGGCGAGGTGTAGAGGCGAGATCCGGCGACCTCGTACATTGAGGAGCCGTCGACGCGGCGCAGTTCTGGGGGCTCTTCGATCCCATCCCCGACGACGGTCAAGGGAACCGAGATGGCGAGTGCTCGGTCGAGGAGTTCCTTGGTGAGGAGTTCAGCCTGATTCGAGGTGGTGGCGAGTTCGCGGGAGCGCCGGGACGCCTCTCCCCGCAGGTGCCAGACCTGCCACGAAGCCCGCGACCGGGCGACCCGGTCCACCACTTCACCGGCCACGCGGTCCAACAGGGTGTGAGTCCCGTGGAGTGGTGGGGTTTTGGGGAGGGCGTGTCCTGAGCTGATGGGAGGGCCATCGGCGTGATTCTCGGTTGTAGCGCCAACTACGACCGTGAAGGAGTTCACACCGATGGCCCTGTCCCAGTCTGCCGTGTCCGAGCTGCTCGACGCATTCCGTGCGGGTGAAGGAGTCGACCTGGTACGCGAGTCCGTGCGACTCGTGCTGCAGGAACTGATCGAAGCCGAAGCCGCTGAGGTGATCGGCGCCGCCCGCTACGAACGCACCCCGCATCGCGTCACCGAACGCAACGGTTCCCGACCCAGATCGCTGACGACCAAGGGCGGCGATGTCGAGGTCGCGATCCCCAAGCTACGGAAGGGATCGTTCTTCCCCTCGGTGCTGGAACCGAGGCGCCGGATCGATCAGGCCCTCTACGCCGTGGTGATGGAAGCCTGGGTGGGCGGGGTCTCGACCCGCAACGTCGACGCGCTGGTCGACGCGCTCGGCGGTACCGGGATCTCGAAGTCCGAGGTCTCTCGGATCTGCGGTCAGCTCGACGAGGAGGTCGGCCAGTTCCGCACCCGGCGCCTCGATCAGATCGAGTACCCGTACGTGTTCCTCGACGCCACCTACCTCCACGTCCGGGCCAACAGCCTGGTCACCTCGAAAGCGGTGGTCGTGGCGACCGCGGTCGCTGCCGACGGTCGTCGGGAGATCCTCGGACTCGACGTCGGGGACAGCGAGGACGAGGTGTTCTGGCGCGGGTTCCTCACCAGCTTGAAGGGCCGCGGCCTGCGCGGGGTGAGGCTGGTGATCTCCGATCAGCACGCCGGCCTGACCGCTGCGATCGCCCGCTGTTTCCAAGGCGCGGCGCATCAACGCTGCCGGGTCCACTTTGCCCGCAACCTCCTCGCTCTGGTCCCCAAGGGGCAGATGGACATGGTCGCGGCCGTGTTCCGCACCATCTTCGCTCAACCCGACCCCACGGCCGTGACCAGCACCTGGGACTCCGTCAGGGACCAGCTCGCTGGCCGGATCCCCAAGATCGGCCCGATGATGGACCAGGCGAAGACCGAAGTCCTCGCGTTCGCCGGGTTCCCCCGGGCTCATTGGAGCAAGATCTGGTCCACCAATCCCCTCGAGCGGTTGAACAAGGAGATCAAACGCCGCGCCCGCGTCGTTGGCATCTTCCCCAACGAGGCCTCCGTGATCCGGCTGGTCGGGATGATCCTGGCTGACACCAACGACGAATGGATCACCGACGAGCGCCGCTACCTGTCCGAGGGATCCATGGCGCTCCTGCTGCCCTCCCGCGATAATGAACCCATCGCCGCCATCACCGGCGGCGAAGCGTGAGGCCGGGAATTACCCCGAAAGCCCACCACACAACGGGACGCAATCCGCCTCGACCATTCTTGTCTCGAGCATGAAGGGTGGACCGGTCAGTGATCCGACCGGCCCACCAGCAGGACGGTCAGCTCTCGAGCGCCTCCCATTCACGCAACGCGGTGGCTTGGGCTTCGACGAGCGCCTCCTCCGGGGACTTCTCCTTCGACAGTGCAACCCCGGCTGCGTTCTTGAGGGCATCGTTGATCTGCTGGCCCACTGGAGAGCTGCCCACGGTTCGGGTATCCGCGAGGATCTCATAGCTGGTCTCGATCATCTTGTCGAAGCCCTCTATCCCGCTGGGCACGACGTGTGCATCACGGACTGCCTGGTCCGCGGCCGGGGAGCCGGTGAAGAGGCCGGTCACGATTGAGTTCTTCTCCTGAACGGTGGCTGCACGGGCGTCGCCCGCAGCTTCCCAGGCCTCGAGGCTGGTCACTCTGGTGATCCAGGCGCACCCTCCAACGGGGTTCTTCGCTGCCGCGGGGATCGCGAACGCAGTCCCGCCTGCCATGGCGAAGGCCTCACCGTCGAGGTCCCGGATGGGGACGGCATCAAGCTCGACGGTGTCCTTGGTGTTGGAGAGAACGTTGATGTACCACTGCGCCCATGTCGCGGCCCCGACTTTGTCACCGACGTATTGGTTCTGATCTCCGAACACGTCCCAGGTGTCCTTGAAGGACTTCACTTCGGCGTAGCCCCCCTGCGCGTCCATGAGCTGCGTCAGGTAGGTGAGGGCTTCGATGTTCTCCGCACGGTCGAGCGTCGGCTTCCCCTCCTCGTCCATGACGCCCCCGCCGAAGATCTCCAGCCACAGGGCAATGGAACCGGGCATATCGGGATCAAAGCCCAGCGTGGTGGGCTGTGCCCCGGACAGCGCGGTCATGCTCTGCGCGGCGGCCAACAGCCGATCGGGCTGGGACGTGTCGATATCGTCCAGCGCGACCCCGGCGGCGTCGGCCACGCGCTTGTTCACGATGATGAGGCTCGGTTGATAGAACTGCGGGGCGGCGTAGACCTTGCCGTTCCAGGACGCCTCCTGAACAACTGCCGGATACCAGTACTCGTCGGGAACAACATCATGCGCGACAAAACAGTCGTCAAGAGGCATGATCAGCCCCTTCTGCGCGAACGTGGCGACGAGATTCCTATCCATCTGAACCACATCGGGCAGTGTTCCCGCAGCCGAGAGGGCGGCGAACTTCTGTGCGTCGAAGTCGGAGGTGTCCATCTCGACGTCGACGTCTGTCAGCGCTTCCGCGGCGAGGTCCGCACGCGATTGGCCCACTTCGTCGCTGGGGTTGAAACCCATGGTCTTGACGGTCCCTTGTGGTGCGGTCGTGAAGTCGAGGGAGCTGGAATCACCTGCTGAGGTGGGTTCCCCCTCTCCGTTGCTTCCGCAGGCTGTCACGCCGAGGGCGATCGCGGCCGTGGCGGTCATCAGTTTCATCAGTCTTGTCCTCATGATGCGCACCTTTCTTGCCGTTCGTGATGGTGGGATCAGCCCTTGACCCCGCCGGTGGAGATTCCTTTGATGAAGTACTTCTGGCCGAATGCGAACAGCAGGAGCATGGGGAGTGTCACGACGAGCGCCGTGACCATGACGTACTGATAGTCCCCATGCCCGCCCGCTGTCGGCGAGTACTTCGCCATGGCGTAGTTGATACCGAGCGGCACGGTGAAGTCCTCCGGCGAGCCGAAGTTCAGGTAGATGAGGGCGCCCGTGAAGTTGTTCCACGAGGCCTGGAATTCGAAGAGGAACACGATGATCGCGCTTGGCAGGGTGAGGGGGAAGGCAATCCTGCGGAAGAGGTCGAAGTACCCGCAGCCGTCGATGCGTGCGGCCTCGAACAGTTCCCGCGGAATACCGAGGTAGAACTGGCGCATGAGGAAGATGTAGAAGGCTGAACCGAAGAGAGCGCCTCCCCACAGCGGAACATTGGTTCCCAGGAAGCCCAGCGTCTTCCAGATCAGATAGTTCGGGATGAGAGTGACGGCTCCGGGCAACATCATGGTGGCCAACACCAATCCGAAGAGGATATTGCGCCCGGGGAAGCGGAAGTATGCGAACCCGAAGGCGACGGCCGAGGACGCGATCGTCATCAGAAGCGCACCCGCGACAGCGATGAAGACGGAGTTCCCCAGCCAGCTGAGTAGAGGGAGTTCACCCCACACATCGACGTAATTACTGGGTGTGAAGGTCTTCGGGATGAGTTCGTTGTCGAAGACTTCTCCTCGAGGCTTGAAACTCGCGCTAACCAGCCACAGGAGGGGGTAGGCGAAGACGATGGCGAGCAGGATCAGCAGCGTCCACCGCACCACTTGCAGCACGGATCCGCGGGCGCGGTGCCCTTGTCCGGCCCATGCCTGGCGCCTACGCGGCCGGTCGGCCTGGGCATCCGGCGGGGCCACCACCGTCGCCTCAGGATTGATGGCGGCTCTCGGCTGAAACTGCTGAGTCATGACCCCTGCCCCGATTCATAATGCACGAGCCTCTTTCCGAGGGTCAGCTGAACAACGGTGATGAGCATGATGATCGCGAACAGCAGCCAGGCCATCGCTGCCGCCAGCCCGAAGTTGAACTGCTGAAACGCCTGTTGGTACAGGTAGACGCCGTAGAACAGCGCGGCCTCGGGGGCCGATGAGTCGGCCCCGTCTCGGTAAAACAGCAGATAGGCCTGATCGAAGACCTGCAGGGAAGCGATGGTCAGGGTGATGACCAGGAAGAACAGAGTCGGGGAGATCATGGGAATGGTGATCCGAGTGAAAGTCCGGAGCGGGCCGGCTCCGTCGATGGCCGCCGCCTCGTACAGTTCGATGGGCACGCCCTGCAAGGCCGCCAGCAGGATCACAGCGGACCCGGCAACGGCCCACGCAGACATCACCACGATGGACGGCTTGACCCAAGCGGGGTCGAGCAGCCATTGCGGTCCCTGAATACCGATGGCCGCTAGTGCCTTGTTGATCGCCCCCTGATTCCCGTTCAGCAGCAACAGGAACACCGCCGCTGTGGCGACAGCCGGCGTCATCTTCGGCAGGTAAAACAACACTCTGAAGAAGGCGGATCCTCGACCCACCGAGTTGAGCAACACCGCCATCAGCAAGGCGACCGACAACTCGACCGGAACAGCCATCAACGCGAACGTGAACGTGTTTCCGAGTGAGGCGAGAACCCGGGGATTCTCGACCAGCTGCTCAAAGTTCGCCGTTCCCACCGGGCGCATGGTGTTGGTCGCAAGGTCGTAGCTGGTGAACGAGAGCACGAGGCTGTAGGACATCGAGATGACGGTGAAGACCAGGAAGCCGACGATCCACGGGCTGATGAATAGCAGGCCGGCGATAGTCTCTCGCCGGTTATAGCCCTTGGGAGAGCGGGCTGCCGGACGGGTGTCAGCCACATGAGAACCGTTAGTCCTGCGTGTCATGCACCCTCCTTGGTCACGGGGTCACCATTACGACCGCCTACATCTGGGAGTTGAGTTCCTTCGTTACCGCGTCGGCCTCGAAGCCGTGCTGGCGCAGCAGCAGGTCCAGCTTGGCTTCGATCCGGTCGTCACCGTCCTTGGACTGAGAGGAACCCCAGAAGAAGAGGAGACTGAGCCCGGCCGCCTGCCACACGAGCTGGAGGAACTCCGACTGCCAGTTCTCGAAGGTCGAGGCGAAGAATTGAGCCATGAACTGCGCCCACTCAAAACCCTGACCGTGCTGGGCCGCCTCGTCCCGCACGACGAGATACTGAGTGATGAACTGGCCTGTCCACGACAACAGGAACAGAGCACCGGTCACAAGACCGAAGCCGTACGCCTTCGAGAAGCGCGGCTTCCCCTCGTCGCTCCTGGTCATTCGGATCTCGTTGTCCTCCATGGCTCGGCAATACCCCGGGGGGTGCAGACTCAAACATCGCGGTGCCTCAGGAACAGATCACCGGTGGTGAGCGGCTCTTCGGCACCCCCGTCTCCGCGCGTGTGGAGTCCAGGGAAGTCGAGCGGATGAGAGCCCTGCCCATCCAGTCGGGCTCAGGCCGGGCGGAGACTGCCCAGCCGAGTGTGAACCCCGGGCGAGGCGTGGACCAACGGAGGGCCTTCGGGTTCCGGTAAGCCGACCCAGCGAAGGGGAGCTGTCAGACTCCCGACGACGGACGCACGGTACAACGGCCACGGTTCGTGCTCGACCGGCGTGCGCCACAGCAGACCAGCGCGACGATGAAAGGCGGACCAGCGTCCGGTGAGGCTGTCAATCAGTGACGTGCGCTCATCCTCGGGGAGCGCGGCACCGAAGTGCGTCGTAGCCGTGAACCAATCACCCGAACCTGAGCCTGCGAGGCCGGGTGCTCCGAACCGGTAGTTCACCGCATTCCCGAGGCGTGAGACATCGCTGTCGGATGTGAGGTAGGGCAGCCCGAGCATCCGCAGCACCGTCGCGAAAGACCTCCGCGACACGACCATCCCGAGGAACCAGATCCCGTCCCGGCCACCCGGCCCGGTGACATAGGTGCGGATGTTCAGCTCAGGGAAGGCCCGCCACTGCGGTATGGCCGGCATCCATGGGAGGCGTACCCTGGCCATCCTGAAGGGCGTGACGCCGACGAACGACCGTCCCTCCCATGACTGGGCGCGAAGTGGAGAGGGTAGAAGGCCCTGCACGACATCGACGTCGTAGTCCCAATGAAGGAAGGTGACGTCTTCCCAATCCTGGTGGTTCACGGCAAAGACGGCGGCATCCGGCGTTCGTCCACTCATCTCCACAGGCTACGCTTCCCGCGCTCTTCCGCGTCTTGCGAGCTCCCCAGCTGCCCCTGGGTAGACGACATCGACGTGACCGCGCGTGGTGGCCGGCTCCAGCAGAGACCGCTCCGCCTGGCCGAGCAGACCCCGAGCCCATGCTGCATCGACCCCGACGGCGGACGCGCGAGAAACCTGAACGCCCAGCATCCGAAGTCTACGACCCTCGTCATCGGCCAACCGAGACGGCACCGTCGCGTCGGCCTCGATCAGGCGGACCAACGCGCTCCCGGAGGCGTCCACCGGTCGCGTCAACAGCGGCACCAGGGCCACAGTCTCACGCAGCCCGGGATCGGCCCCGCCCGCAGCCTGTCGCAGGCCACCATCGTGCCCGCCCACTCCCCCAGGGTGACGCGATCATCGCCCAGACCTGCTGCCGCCAAACGGGCAGCCCGCACGAACCTGGACATCAGGCACCACCCGCGCCGAGATCGACAGCCAGCAGCACGTCGACCAGCGCCCTCGCGCTCGGCGCGAGCGTCCCCGTGTCCCACTCCATCACCCGCTGGACCGCGGCATCCAGGCAGCCCTCCACCGAGGAGGGCAACTCCACCGGCACCGACGCCGACCCAGCCGCCACGTCGCCGGCCAACACCCACGCCGCGACCACATCCAGCGCAGCCGAGTGACACACCGCCCCCGCGTGGGCCATCAGATCGTTGGCGTGGTCCAGCAACCTGAACACCACAAAGGCATCATCCGGACGCATCCCGGTCCTCCTCACAGACTCGACTCTCAAGACCCGTGATGGCGACAGGAGGTCCACGTTGCACGTTGTCCACAGTTACGGGGTCTTATCCACACACAAGAACCCCCGCCCAACCGCCGTAACGGGAAAACATGCGACTCAAAATCGGGGATTGCCTCAATCACGTCGGTGGGGAGCTTCCGGGGGGTGGGGTCGACTCGGGGCATTCCGCCACAGGAGGCCGCGCGTGGGGTTCCTTACACATTCAGGAGGGGCATCGCCCCCCGTCGCCCGGAAGGGAGCACAGCCATGGCTCAGAGCGACCGTCGTGAGGCCCGCGTCAGAGTGAAGGGCCAGCTCATCAAGCGCCACGAGGCTCTCATGGCCCGAGAAGCGAGGATCAGGACAGAGGTGCTGGACGCGGCCGCGGCCCTTCTCACGCGTGACCGAGCCGCGCTGGAGGCAGAAGCTCGACTCGGGAAAGCGATCGAGCCCCTGACCTCGAGTGAAGGAATGCCCATCGACGAGGCAGCGGAGCTGTGCGGGCTCCACGTCAAGGAAGCCAAGCGCGTGCTCCGCAAGCGGGTGTGTGACCCTAACCGGCAGGAGCTAGCGGAGGAAGTGGCCAACTCATGAAAGGCGCATTGTTGGATGTGGCCGAGCTCATCGGCAGCTACGGCCGATTCGTCTCATATCCCCAGGCGGCCGAGATCACGTCACTGAGCGTCCGATCACTCAAGAGAGAAACCGCCGCCGGCAACCTCCCCTGCTACCGCTTGGGTAGTGCGCGCGTCTACCGCCTCAAAGTTGAGGACGTCGCCGCACTCATTCAGCGAGTGGCTTGAGGTGACCCGTCTGCGCCTAGACAGTCGCAGACGGGTCTAGGTTCTCTCACAACGGACCTACCATCCGGCCTCAGTCTCGCTGCCCCAACTCACGCATTCTCGGGAGCGTGCGAAGGCGCTCGTCCGCCCGTGGGGTCTCGGCTAGCCTGGACGCCCGACTGAGTCCGTGATCGAGAGCGGCAGCGTCATGATGCCGCCTGGGGTGACGTCATCAACGCCGCCATCTCTAATTGACGACTGACCCGACGGGCGGACTGGGGCCGTGTAGGTCCGCTCCGTGATGAGATTACGAGGGACGAATTGCGACGGTTGGAGACAATTTCACGCGCCGACGAGGTGCTCGAAACCGAGCCTATTCCGACCCAGTACTCGCCAGCAAATAAGAAAACCCCTAGTCAACTAGGGGTTTGTTGGTGGGCCTAACTGGACTTGAACCAGTGACCTCTGCCTTATCAGGGCAGCGCTCTAACCGTCTGAGCTATAGGCCCGTTCACCGACGCGTAACTATAGCGCACCGTTTCGTCGCCCGGCAAACCGAGGCCCTCGTCGTCATGAACGACCTTGTCAGCGGCGATTCCTAGCCTCCGGCGCCGAGCGAGAACTCGGGCAGGCCACCCGTCGGCGCCTGCGGAAAGTCAGCTCGCCTGTCCTGTAGCGCAGGCATCTGAACGCAGGGCAGGCGACGGAGAGACGCCTGCGCTGTAGGGCAGGCGCCCGGACGTAGGGCAGGCGCCCAGACGTAGGGCAGGCGCCCGGACATAAGGCAGGCGCCCAAGCGCGAGGCAGGCGCCGCAACCCAGAACTGGCGGCGCCTCAGCCAGCCAGGCGGGGTCAGTCCTCGGCGAGCGTGACCTCGAGCCCGCCCATCACGGTGGCCGCGAGGTTGTACAGGAACGCGAACAGGGTCGACACCGCGGTGAGGATCACGACGTCGACCGCCGCGACCACAGTCGCGAAGCCCAGCACCCGCGACATGCTCAGGAAGTCGCCGATGTTGAACGCCGTGTCTTCATCGCCGATCAGCGTGTTGATCAGCTGGTTCGTGGACTCGAGCGCGCCGGAACCCGCGAGCACCGACCACACCATGAACGTCGCGGCCACGAGCATCACGCCGAATGCGATGGAGAACAGGAACGACGTCTTCATCACGGACCACGGATCGATCCGGGCCAGGCGCAGCCGCGCCTTCCGGGTCCGCCGCACGGTGCGGTGCGGAGCAGCGCCCTCGGCGGGCGTCGGCTCGTGGTGGTCCGCGACGGCGGCACCGGTCACGAGGCCGGCCGCGGCGCCGGACGCCGCTCCCGTCGTGGCGGCGGAACCGGCCGACGGACCACCCGGGGTGATGACGACGGCGTTGCGGGCCTTGGCGGCCCAGTCCTGGGCCGCACGGGCCGCCCGGCCGGCGAACGCCGGCAGGGTCCGGGTCTGTTCGCTCCCCGACTCCCCCGTCGCGTCGGCGTCGGGACGCTCCTCATCGGTCGCGTCGGGATCGTCGGCCGCGCGCGACGGCGTTGTCACCGACGCCCCCGCGCCATCGTCGCCCGGCACCGCGTATCCGGCCCGGACAGGGGCCGACGGGGTCTCGAGGGGCTGCCACTCGGCGGGACGTCCGTTGGAATCGGGCTGCTCAGACGGGCTGGGGCGGTTCCGGGAGAAGTCCAGACCCCCCGCCCCGGACGCGGACGGCCAGCGCGGCGAGTTCTCACTCATCGTCGGCTACCCCCTCAGTGGTCGGCTCGGACGTCGCCTGATCGGCAGCGCTGTCCTCTACCGTACCGGGTTCGGCCTCCGCAGCATCGCCGTCGAAAGTAGCCGGATCGGCGTCGACTGCGTCGGCGGCCTCCGACTCGGTGTACAAGGCGATCGCGCCGACGGCGTCGTCGCCCTTGACCCCGACGAACTTCACACCCATGGTGTCGCGGCCCTTGACCGGGACGCCCGCCACCGCGGACCGCGTCACCTGCCCGGACACCTTGATGGCCAGCACCTCGTCGCCCTCGCGGACGATGAGCCCACCGACCAGCGATCCGCGGTCCTCGTTCAGCCGCATGGCCTTGATACCCAGCCCGCCGCGACCCTGCACGCGGTACTCGTCGACGGCGGTGCGCTTCGCGAAGCCGCCGTCGGTCACCGTGAACACGAAGCGGTCCGACTGGTCCTCATCCGCCCGCAGGACCGCCATGGACAGCAGTTCGTCGCCGGAGCGGAACTTCATGCCAGTCACACCGGAGGTCGCGCGGCCCATGGGGCGCAGCTGGGCGTCGTCGGCGGGGAACCGGATCGCCTGGCCCTTCCGGGAGATGAGCAGGACGTCGTCGGTGGAGCTCACCAGCGACGCGCCGATCAGTTCGTCGGACTCTTCGCGGAAGTTGACCGCGATGACACCGGCCTGGCGCGGCGAGTCGTAGGCCTTGAGGTCCGTCTTCTTCACCAGGCCGTGCTTCGTGGCCAGCAGCAGGTACTCGGCGTCCTCGTAGCTGCGGATGGTCAACACCTGGGCGATCTTCTCGTCGGGCAGGAAGCTGAGCAGCCCGGCCACGTGGCCGCCCTTGGCGTCGCGGCCCGACTCCGGCAGCTGCCACACCTTCGCCCGGTACACACGGCCGAAGTTGGTGAAGAAGAGCAGCCACTGGTGGTTGGTCGTCGTGAAGAGGTGCTCCACCTCGTCGTCGGCACGCAGCGACGCGCCGCGAACGCCCTTGCCACCGCGCTTCTGCACGCGGTACTGATCGGCGCGGGTGCGCTTGGCGTATCCGCCGTGCGTGATGGTGACCACCACGTCCTCATCCGGGATGAAGTCCTCCTCGGAGAAGTCGCCGTCGGCCGCGACGATGCGCGTGCGGCGGTCGTCGCCGTACTTGTCGACGATCTCCTGCAGCTCGTCGGCGATGATCTGCCGCTGCCGCGGCTCGTTGGCCAGGATGTCCTTGAGGTCCTCGATGCGCGCCTCGAGTTGCGACAGGTGATCGATGATCTTCTGCCGCTCGAGGGCCGCGAGGCGTCGCAGCTGCATGTCGAGGATCGCGGTGGCCTGGACCTGGTCGATGCCGAGCAGGTCCATCAGGCCCTCGCGGGCGTCCTCCGTCGACGGCGAGCGCCGGATGAGCGCGATGACCTCGTCGAGCGCGTCGAGGGCCTTGACCAGGCCGCGGTAGATGTGGGCCTGCTTCTCCGCGTCGTCGAGCTGGTACTGGGTACGGCGACGGATGACGTCGAGCTGGTGCTTGATCCACAGCGAGATGAACTGGTCCAGGCGCAGCGTGCGGGGCACGTCGTCGACGATGGCCAGCATGTTGCACCCGAAGGTGTCCTGCAGCGCGGTGTGCTTGTACAGGTTGTTCATCACCACACGCGGCTGGGCGTCGCGCTTGAGGACGATGACGAGGCGCTGGCCGGTGCGGGCGGAGGTGTCGTCGCGGATGTCCGCGATGCCCGTGAGTTTGCCGGCGTTGACGAGGTCCGCGATGCGCTGGGCCAGCGCGTCCGGGTTGACCATGTAGGGCAGCTCGGTGACCACCAGCATCTGGCGGCCCTTGTTGTCCTCCTCCATGTCGATCACGGCGCGCATGGTGACCGACCCGCGGCCCGTGCGGTACGCCTCCTCGATGCCGCCGCGGCCGACGATGAGGCCGCCGCCGGGGAAGTCGGGGCCCTGGATGCGGTGCATGGCCGCGTCGAGCAGCTCCTCGCGCGTGGCCTCGGGGTGCTCGAGCGCCCACTGGACGGCGTCGTTGACCTCGCGCAGGTTGTGCGTCGGGATGTTGGTGGCCATGCCGACCGCGATGCCGGTCGAGCCGTTGACCAACAGGTTCGGGAACCGCGCCGGCAGGACGACGGGCTCCTCCTCGCGGTTGTCGTAGTTGGGCTTGAAGTCGACGGTGTTCTGCTCGATCTCCCGCACCATCTCGACGGCGAGCGGCGCCATCTTGCACTCGGTGTACCGCATGGCCGCGGCCTTGTCGTTGCCCTGGCTGCCGAAGTTGCCCTGGCCCGAGACGAGCGGGTGCCGCATGGCCCACGGCTGCGCCAGGCGCACGAGGGTGTCGTAGATGGCGGTGTCGCCGTGCGGGTGGTAGAGGCCCATGACCTCGCCGACGACGCGGGAGCACTTGTTCCACCCGCGGTCCGGGCGGTAGCCGCCGTCCCACATCGCGTAGAGCACGCGCCGGTGCACGGGCTTGAGGCCGTCGCGCACGTCCGGCAGGGCGCGCCCGACGATGACGCTCATCGCGTAGTCGAGGTACGAGCGCTGGATCTCGACCTGCAGGTCGATGGGGTCGACCCGACCCAGGGACGGGGGGACCAGGGTGCCGTCGTCAGCCATGCGTCAACAAACCTTTCGAAAACGTGGACATCGTCGCCGCGGGGATCAGATGTCGAGGAAGCGCACGTCGCGGGCGTTGCGCTGGATGAACGTGCGGCGCTGCTCGACGTCCTCCCCCATGAGGATGGAGAACATCTGGTCCGCCATGGCGGCGTCCTCGAGCGTGACCTGGAGCAGGATCCGGTTGTCCGGGTCCATCGTGGTGTCCCACAGGTCGTCGGCGTTCATCTCACCCAGACCCTTGTACCGCTGGATCGGGTTGACCTGAGGTAGCTTCTTGCCCTCCTCGAGGCCCTTGTTCCGCAGCGCGTCGCGCTCGGAGTCGCTGTAGGCCAGCTCGTGCGGCGCGTTGGTCCAGCGCAGCCGGAACAGCGGCGGCTGCGCGAGGTAGACGTGACCGGCCTCGATGAGCGGGCGCATGAACCGGAACAGCAGCGTGAGCAGCAGCGTGCGGATGTGCGCGCCGTCGACGTCGGCGTCGGCCATGAGGATGAGCTTGTGGTAGCGCAGCTTCGCGAGGTCGAAGTCCTCCTGCATCCCGGCGCCGAGGGCGTTGATGATCGCCTCGACCTCCTTGTTCGCGAGGATGCGGTCGATGCGCGCCTTCTCGACGTTAAGGATCTTGCCGCGGATGGGGAGGATCGCCTGGGTGCGGGGGTCGCGGCCACCGCGGGCGGAGCCACCGGCGGAGTCGCCCTCGACGATGAACATCTCGCACTCGGACGGGTCCGTCGACTGGCAGTCGACCAGCTTGCCCGGCAGGCCGGAGCCGCCGAGCAGACCCTTGCGGGAGCGGGCCATGTCGCGGGCCTTGCGGGCCGCGATGCGCGCCTGCGCCGCGGACTGCGCCTTGCGGACGATGTCCTTGCCCTCGGCGGGGTTGCGCTCGAACCAGTCGCCCAGCCGGTCGTTGAGGACGCGCTGCACGAACGACTTCGCCTCGGTGTTGCCCAGCTTCGTCTTGGTCTGGCCCTCGAACTGCGGCTCGGAGACCTTGATCGACACGATGGCGGTGAGGCCCTCGCGGATGTCGTCGCCGGAGACGCGGTCGTCACGCTTCTTGATCAGCCCCCAGGACTCGCCCCACCGGTTGACGGTGTTGGTCAGCGCCGCCCGGAAGCCCTCCTCGTGCGTGCCGCCCTCGTGGGTGTTGATGGTGTTGGCGAACGTGTAGACGCTGTTGGTGTACGACGAGTTCCACTGCATGGCGATCTCGACGCCCATCCCCTGCTCCGGGGCGTGGGCCTCGACGGCGATGACGGTGGGGTGGATGGTGTCCTTGCCTGCCGACAGGTACTTCACGTAGTCGATGAGGCCGTCATCGAACTGGAACTCGTCGTACGGGGTGTCGGTCTCGCCCTCGTCGCCGGTGGCGACCTGGTGGTCGGCGCGCAGATCGATGAGCGAGATCCGCAGGCCCTTGTTGAGGAACGCCATCTCGCGGAAGCGCGTGGCGAGCGTGTCGTAGTTGTAGCGCGTGGTCTCGAAGATGTCCGGCGAGGGGTAGAACGTGACGGTTGTGCCGGTCTCGCTGGTCTCCTCCATGCGCTCGAGCTCCGTGACCGGGACGCCGAGGTGGAAGGTCTGCTGCCAGCGGTAGCCGTCGCGGCGGACGTCGACGATGAGCTTGTCGGACAGGGCGTTGACCACGGACGAGCCGACGCCGTGGAGGCCGCCGGAGACCTTGTAGCCGCCGTCGCCGAACTTGCCGCCGGCGTGGAGCACGGTCAGCACGAGCGTCACGGTGGGGATCTTCTCGACCGGGTGCTCCTTCACGGGGATGCCGCGGCCGTCGTCCTTGACGCGGACTCCGCCGTTGTCGAGGAGTTCGATCTCGATGGAGTCGCAGTACCCGGCCAGTGCCTCGTCGACGGAGTTGTCGACGATCTCGTAGACCAGGTGGTGAAGGCCGCGCTCGCCGGTGGACCCGATGTACATGCCGGGGCGCTTGCGGACCGCCTCGAGGCCCTCGAGGACCGAGATCTGATCGGCGTCGTAGCTGCCGGAGACTGTGTTGTCCGCCGTGTCGAGCAGCCCTTCCATGCGCTCCGTGGGGGTGAAGTCCTCGTCTGCCTGCACGTCGTCGGTCACTTTGCTCCTGTCCACACAAACGGGCGCCGGGCTGGCCGGCGCCGTTGATCATCCCAATTCTACCGTGGTCACGCCCAAAACCGGACATCGGGGCGGGGTGAATATGGCACTGGGACGCGACCAGAGCCGGTTTGGCGCGGACGGTGGAGGCAGATGCAGGGTCCCCTATCCCTCTGGGGGCCGTAGGGCGCCAGATCGGCGCGAGGGTTTGAGCCTGATTCCGGTGTCGAACAGGAATGTAACGATCCAACCCGAAATCCCGGGTTTGAGACTCGATTCAGGCTCAACAGCGGGGCACGAACCGCGAATCAGGCTCATCCCATCGCCGCACGCCGCGAGTCAGGCTCAACACGGTTGGGTCCGGCAGGGGCCGCCGGGGTAGCCTGCCCGCGACAGAGGGAGACCCCCGTGGAGTGGACATGGATCGCGGCCGGCGCCGCCGCGCTGATCATCGGCATCGCCAAGACCAGCTTCGGCGGCCTCGGGTCCATCGCCGTCGCGCTCCTGGCTCTCGCCCTGCCGACGAAGGAGTCGACGGCGGCCGCGCTCCTGCTGCTCATCACCGGCGACATCATCGGCGTGATGCGCTACCGCCGCTCCGCCGACTGGTCGCTCCTGCGCGCCCTGCTGCCCTCCGTCGTGCCGGGCATCCTCCTCGGGGCGCTGTTCATCAACGTCGTCGACGACCTGGTCCTGCGCCGCTCCATCGGCGCGATCCTCCTGACGTCCGTGCTCATCCAGCTCGTCATGACGACGCTGGCGCGACGCCGCGCACCCGACCCGGCCGACGCCGGCCCGCCGCATCGCGCGCTGACGATCGGCGCGGGCGTCGCGGCCGGCTTCACGACCATGGCCGCCAACGCCGCCGGCCCCGTCATGGCGGTCTACCTGCAGCTGGCCAAGGTCGAGAAGATGCGCTTCCTCGGCACGTCGGCCTGGTTCTACTTCATCGTCAACGTGGCCAAGACCCCGCTCACCGCGTCCCTGGGGTTGTTCACGCCGCAGGTCCTGGTCACGGTCGCGTGGGGGATCCCCGTCGTGCTCGTCGGAACCGTCATCGGCGTCGCGCTCATTCACCGCGTGCCACAGCGCGCGTTCGACGTCATCACGCTGCTGACGTCGATCCTCGCCGCGGGCGCCCTGCTCTTCGTCTGAGCGTCAGGCGGCGGGGCTCGGCTCCACCGTCGGCTCGGGCGCGGCCTCCGACGTCGGGGCGGGCTCCGGCGCGGCCTCCTCGGCGGGGGCCGGCTCCGGCGCCTGGGTCGTCGGCGCAGGGGCCTCGGTCGTCGGCACGGGAGCCTCGGTCGTCGGGGGCGGCGGCGGGGGCGGGGCGGGTGTCGTCGGCACGGGGGCCTCGGTGGTCGGGGCAGGGGCCTCGGTTGTCGGCGCGGGAGCCTCGGTCGTCGGGGGCGGCGGCGGGGCCGGGGCGGGTGTCGTCGGCTCGGGCGCGGGTGAGGACGCCGCCTCCGTGGAGGGGGAGGCCGGCGACGCGACCGGACTCGGTGACGGCGAGACCGACACCGACGGCGAGGGAGACGGCGACAGCGACGGGCTCGGCGACCCCGACAGCGACGGTGAGGGCGACGCGCTCGGCGACGGCGAACCGCTCGGAGACAGCGACAGCGACAGCAGCGGGCTCAGCGACGCCGACGCGCTCGGGCTGGGCGACACGGACGGCGTCGGCGACAACGACGGCGTCGCCGACGGCAGCGGCGAGGGCATGTCCGGCACGTCGAAGAACGCGACCGAACTCAGATCCACCCGCGACGGCTTGCCGTTGAGCCACGGCTCGGGGTCGGTGAACTGGCCGTTGGCGATGACCTCGAAGTGCAGGTGACACCCCGTCGAGTAGCCGGTGTTCCCGACCCGCCCGATCCCGTCGAGCGCCTCGACGACCTGGCCGACGCGCACGCCGATGGCGGACAGGTGGTTGTAGGTGGTCACGACGCGGTAGCCGCCGATCCACCCGTGGTCGATCTTCACCTGGACGCCGTTGCCGCCGGCCCAGCCGGTCGCGACGACCCGCCCGCCCGCGGCCGCGCCGATGGGGGTGCCGCACGGGGCGGCGAAGTCCAGCCCGGTGTGCAGCTTCCAGCGGCGCAGCACCGGATGGAAGCGCATGCCGAACGCCGAGGTGCGTCGGCCATTGACGGGCTGCGCGAAGAGCTCGCCGTCGACGAGGTCCCCGAGCGATCCGATGCTCGGTTCGGCGGAGATGGTCGGCGGCGCCGACGGGGGCGGCGGGTCGGGTATGCGGGGCCCCTCGAGCGGGGCGATCTCGGGAGTGGGGGCGCTGAAGGGGTCGAAGGTCAGCTCGCGGTCCTCGTTGCGCGCCACGTCCACGGCCGCGACCCGCATCGGGAGGCTCGGCAGCTCGGCGGCCGCGAGGAACGGGGAGGGGGCCGCGGAACTCACCGGGGCGGGCACTGCTTCGAGGGCGGTCTGGGGATCCTGGGCGGTGGCGACGGCGCCTCCCACCAGGGCAGCCGAGATCGCCGCCGCGATCACGGATGACAATCCCTGCAGTCTCATCCAGTCCCCCCACCGGTCAGCTGCCCGTCTCTCATGTAACCACGGCGGGGCCCCGGTGGGAAGGGTTCTGCTGAAGAGATCTCAGCCGACTCTCAGGGCCTCGACACAGGCCGCGCTTTGCCCTGTGGCGAGACGATCCCCGGCGGTGTCAGCGCGCGTCGAAGTCCACCGTCAGCGCCGCCGACAGGTCCACCTCGCCGGGGTCGAGGTCGAACGACGGCGCCGCCTCGGCCATGCGCATCGCCGAGCGGGCGAAGGTGCCGGGTGCGCCGCCGTCGGTGATCGACACCACTTCGAGGCCGCCGGCGCCCGCCGCGGCCGCGATCCACTCGGCGCGGCGCCGGGCCCGCCCGAACGCGTCGGCCAGAGCGCGGGGCTGGAGGTCGGCGACGGTGGCGTCGCGCAGCCGCCAGTCGAGCCAGCCGATCTGCACGCCAGGGACGGTGGCCAGCTCGCCGAGCAGCGGCCCCGCGACCGTCAGGTCGTCGAGCACGACGCTGCCGCGCACCTCCGCGGTGTGCTGCGCCGGCGCCGGCCGGCCCCGCTCGTCGACGGGCGTGGCGGTCCAGGTGCGCAGCCCCGACAGGGTGAGGTCGCGGGCCGCCCCCGAGGCGACGGCCTCGGCGAGGCGGGCCCGCAGCCGGTCGGCGAGGGCCGCGGTGTCGGCGATGACGGGTTCGCGGTCCGCGCCGCTGAACCCGAGGGTGAGGGTCACCGCGACGCACTCGGCGGGCAGGGTGACGGTGCTGGTGCCGGTGACGGTGATGCGCATGTCTCGAGCGTAGGTGTCGCGGGCGGCGGCCGGTACCCTCGAGATCATGAGCGAGGAGGCGCACGACCCCACCGGGCTGGAGCTGGCCTCGGAGATCGCGCGCGCCGCCGTCGAGTCCGCCGCGTACGGGCCGACGCTGCCGGAGCCGGCGCCGCCGAAGCCGGTCCGGCGCCGGCGAGTCTTCCAGGAGCAGCGTTCGGGGGCGCACCCCGACGAACGCGACCCGCAGCGGGTGGGCGACGTGCTCGAGTCGGTGATCCAGGCCAGGGGTTGGCAGCGCCGCATCGGCCTGTCGACGGTCCTGCGGCGGTGGCCGGAACTGGTCGGAGAGGCCAACGCACAGCACTCGAAGCCCGTCGACTACGCCGACGGCGTCCTGATCGTCGACTGCGACTCCACGGCCTGGGCCTCCGCGATGCGTTACGCCGCCTCGCAGATCGTCGCGACCCTCAACCGGAAGCTCGGGGACCGCACGGTGCTGCGGATCGAGTTCCGCGGCCCGAAGCCCCCGAGCTGGAAGAAGGGCACGCGCTCGGTCAAGGGGCTGGGACCCCGCGACACCTACGGCTGAGCGCCCCTACGCCTCGGGTCCGCTGACCGTCCCCGCCTCGACGCGGAACCGCCGCTCGGCGGGGAAGTCCGGCACGTCCGCCCCCACCGCCGCGGTGATGAGCACCTGCTCGGCGTCGGCGACGGCGGCGGCCAGCCGCTCCCGCCGCGACACGTCCAGTTCCGCGAACACGTCGTCGAGCACCAGCACCGGCTGGACCCCGTCGTCGCGGACCAGCGAGAAGCCGCCGAGCCGCAGCGCGAGCGCCAGGGACCAGGACTCGCCGTGCGAGGCGTAGCCCTTCGCCGGCAGAGCCCCGATGCTCAACTCGACGTCGTCGCGCTGCGGCCCCACCAGCGTCACCCCCCGCGACACCTCGTCGCGGCGCAGCCGCTCCATCTGCTCCAGCAGCCGCCGCTGCAGCTCGGCCCTGACATCGTCGTCGGGCATAGCGCCGAGGTCGAGACCCGTCTTGTACGTGGCGTCGATGCGGTTGTTGACCGGCGCGATCGTCTCGTAGGCCCGCTGCGCGTGGGGCAGCACGTCGGCCAGGGTGTCGAGCCGGGCGTGCAGCAGCTCGGCGCCGAGGGCTGCGAGCTGCTCGTTCCACACGGTCAGCGTCACGTCCTCGTCGCCGCCGGTGGGCACGAACGAGCGCCCGGCCATGCCCTTGAGCAGGGCGTTGCGCTGTTTGAGGACCTTGTCGTAGTCCTGCCGCACGCCCGCCATCCGGGGCCATCGCGTCACGATGAGGGAGTCCAGCCAAGCGCGCCGGTCGGAGGGGTCGCCGCGGACGATTGCCAGGTCGACGGGCGAGAACACGACGGTGCGCAGCGCGCCGACGATGTCGCGGGCCCTGGCCACCGGCGCCCGGTTCAGCCGCGCCACGTTCGAGCGCCCGTTGGCGATCTCCAGCTCCAGCGAGATGACCCGCTCGTCGTCCCGGCCGGCCTGGACCTTCGCGCGGACGACGGCGGTCTCGGCGCCGGCCCGGATGAGCGGAGCGGTGGCGGACACGCGGTGCGAGGACATCGTCGAGAGGTACTCCACGGCCTCGACGAGGTTGGTCTTGCCCTGCCCGTTGGCGCCGACGAACACGGTCACGCCCGATGACAGCGTCAGCGACGCCTCCGTGTAGTTGCGGAAGTCGACCAGCGCCAGTTCGGTGACGAACACCGAGCCGGTCAGTCCTTCGCGGGCGCGACGGCGTGGCCGCCGAACTGCTGCCGCATGGCCGCGACCATCTTCATGGCCGGCGAGTCCTCCTGCCGCGACACGAAGCGGGCGAACAGGCTGGCGGCGATCGTCGGGACCGGCACCGCGAGGTCGACGGCGGCGTTGACCGTCCAGCGGCCCTCGCCCGAGTCCTCGGCGTAGCCCTCGATGCCGTCGAGGTGCGGGTCCGCGTCGAGCGCGTGCGTCATGAGGTCCAGCAGCCAGGACCGGATCACGGTGCCCTCGCGCCACGACTCGAACACCGCGGGCACGTTCTTGACGATCTCGGCGGTTTCCAGCAGTTCCCAGCCTTCGGCGTACGCCTGCATGAGGCCGTACTCGACACCGTTGTG
>Ga0247728_10088_pt1 | contig 27577 bp, 19 predicted proteins | sample SalenrCarbi39_FD_183048 | JGI IMG/M metagenome (GOLD analysis project Ga0247728, IMG submission 183048) | Saline wetland microbial communities from Lincoln, Nebraska, United States - Carb-i39 | ecosystem: Environmental > Aquatic > Non-marine Saline and Alkaline > Salt marsh | place: USA: Nebraska...
CCCCGGATGCGATACGCCCCCCTGTCCACCGCGCAGACCCGGGCAAAACCGCAGCCTTCCATGGCCATTTCCGCCGCGTGCGCGGCAAACCACGGATCGAAACCCCATGATTGCAACATGATGCCATACCTCATCAGGAGCCGGGCGCTCGCCTCGGCCCCTGCGGATTGTGTTGTTGGCGCTATGCCGGTTCCGCGAAGGCCGGGTGGGCGATGATGCTGCCCTGCGGCAGCCGGTCGCCGAAGCGAACGGCCAGCACGTACTGGTCGGGCACGCCGGGATAGTGCAGCCCCGGCACGCAGGCAAAGCCGAGGCGGACGTAGTAGCCGGGGTCGCCCACCAGCACCACGCCCAAGGCCCCGGCGTCGCGCAGGCGGCGCAACGCCTCGCGGATCAGGGCGGAGCCGATGCCCCTGCCCTGCATGGGCGGCAGCACGCCCACCGGCCCCAGCAGGTACCAACCAGCGCGGTCCTTTCCCACCACGGCGGGCGAAAGGGCCACGTGGCCCACCGGGGCGCCGTCCTCCTCTGCCAGCAGGGACAGGGGCAGGTCGCCGCTGGCGCGCAGCAGGCCGGGTATCAGGTGCTCGGTAGGTTCGGCGCCGGGGGCGTGCATGGGGTGCCCCTTGAAGGCCGTGTATTCGATGTGGATGATTGCCCGGCTGTCCTGTTGGTTGCCGGGGCGTTCGTCCCTGATGTGCATTGCGTCACTCCTGAAGTACGGCGCGCGACATGACGGGCGCGGACCGGGCAGGCTGCCCGGCGGCGCACGACCGCCATGCGGCGCGCATGGCGAAGGATCGGCCTGGAAACGTCAGAAGGATGGTTGCGGGACGAAAACAAAGACCACCATCCGATGACATCGGACGGAATCGGCAGGGCGGGATGGAGCGGAGCCGGATGACGGCCCCGTGCGGGCAGCGCCCCCTTCAGACAGGGGACGGCATGCCGTCGCGCCTACCGGGTGCGGCTTTCGCCAGCGATTTGCTGGCAATTTTCCCGCAACCGGGGGGCGACAATCTCTGGTGCGAATCGCTGCAAAAAAACCTCGGCGCGTACGCCTGCAAGCGGAAAGACGTGTGCCGGACGGGCCGCGTCGCAGGCCTTGGGGCCGCGCGCGGGGCAATCCGCCGGGTGTCCGATGCGGACGAGCCGAACTTAATACGAAATCTCTCGTTGGCAAAGCCCCCGCCGGGGTGGGGCAGATATGCCTGCGGACAGCCTGCGCGGTGCCCATGCGGCAAGAGCGCGCCCGAGATAGCCATATCATTCTGTATGCTTACATACACAAAACAAAAAATCCGCCACCCCCGCGCATTTCCCGTTGACAACCGGGGGCCTGACGGATAGATACACAACCTCGTTGTTGGGCTGTCGTTCAATTGGCAGGACGGCGGATTCTGGCTCCGCTAATCTAGGTTCGAGTCCTAGCAGCCCAGCCAACATGCGTTCCCATCGTCTAGCCGGCCTAGGACAACGGCCTTTCACGCCGTCGACGGGGGTTCAAATCCCCCTGGGAACGCCACCACGCCATCAAGGGGTCACGGTTCACCGTGACCCCTTTCGCGTATATGCGGCGCGCCGCCGCCGCGTGAAGACGCGGGTTCGCCCGCTGCCCCACCCGCCCGCACACCGCGCGGCATGCCGGAATCTGCCATTCCACTCCCCCCGGCCGCCCGCGCACAAGCAGGAGGCCCCATGGACATCGCCGCCTTTTTCGCCGCCGAAGTAAAGCCCGCGCTGGGCTGCACCGAACCGGGGGCCGTGGCCCTTGCCGCCGCCACCGCCGCGCGCCATCTGCCCGCCCCGCCGGAGCGCATCCATCTGCGCCTTTCGGCCAACATCTACAAGAACGGCCAATCCGTGGGCATTCCCGGCGCGCAGGGCCTGCGCGGCAACATGCTGGCATCCGCGCTGGGCGCACTGGCGGGTGATGCGGACATGGGCCTGCAAGCGCTAGCCGCCGTCACCGCAGACGACGTGACCGCCGCCCGCGCCCTTACCGAGCACGGTGCGGTAACGCAGGAAATCGTGCAGGACGTGCCCACCGTGTATGCCGAGGCGGAACTGTACCGCCCCGGCCATCTGGTGGTGGCCGTGGTGGCCGGGCGGCACGACCGCGTGGCCGAGGTGCGCCACAACGGGCAGGTGGTCTACCGGGCGGAGGACGCCCTGGGCGGCGACAGCCTGCCTCCGTACATGGCCGACCTGCAACGGGCCGCCTTTGACGACCTGTGGAACTGGGCCGATGGCATCGACGGCGACCTCGCCCGCGACCTGCTGCGCGGCGCCGAGATGAATCTGGCCGTGGCCGAACAGGGGCTGACCAGCCCGTGGGGCCTGGCCGTGGGACATACCCTGGGAATGGCTCTGCGCGGCGGAGATTGCCCAAGCAACTGCGCGCCCGGCACCAACGCGTCTGGCGCCTGCGTATCTGGCGACCGCGTACCTGACGCCTGCGGGCCGGACATCAGCGCCCGCGTGAAGGCCACCACGGCTGCCGCCGCCGACGTGCGCATGGCCGGGGCCAACCAGCCGGTCATGAGCAGCGCCGGTTCCGGCAACCACGGGCTTACCGCCATCATTCCTCCCGCGCTGGCCGCCCGCGCATGGGGCCGCAGCGACGCGGAACTGGCCCGCGCACTGGCCCTGTCGCACCTGGTTACCGGCGCGGTAAAGGCCCGCACGGGCCGCCTTACCCCGCTGTGCGGCTGCGCCGTGGCCGCCGGGGCGGGGGCCGCAGCCGCGCTGGTGCGCCTTGCGGACGGCACGCCCGCGCAGGCCGAACAGGCCGTGGCGCTGGTGTTCTCGTCGGTCATGGGCATGATCTGCGACGGGGCCAAGGGCGGCTGCGCCCTGAAGGTGGGCACCGCCGCGGCAGAAGCCTGGAGCGCCGCGCAACTGGCCCTGCACGGGCCGGGCATGACCGGGGCCGAGGGCATCGTCTCGCCCGATTTCCGCGCCTCGCTGCGCTCGCTGGGCGAAGTGTCCAGCCTGGGCTTCGCCGCCGTGGACGTGGCCATCATCCGCCTGCTGGAGCGCGGCGTGCAGTAGGCGGCGCATCGCCCCCGCGCGTTCTGGACATACTACAAGAACGGCCCGCCGCATTGCGACGGGCCGTTCTTGCGTCTGACCGTGACAGATGATTGCAGCGGGGCGAGAAAATACCGCTCCGCACTCCACGTCATTCCGACCAGTGGACCGCTCTTTCCACCTTGATGATGCGGAGTTCCCCGTTCTCCTTCCCAAGAAACACGAGACGCGACGTGTATTCCGGCTTGTCCCCGGCAAAATTCACGGGGAGCACCATGACGAAATCACTGATGGCTATTGCCTTGTAAACATGAATGGATCCAAGCCATTCCTCATTTGGATCTTGGGAACCCAGAAAATAGTCCTCCCAGTAATTTCCTCTGTCCAGCTCAACAAAATTTCTGTGTACCGTATCTGCGTACACATACCGATATATTTCTCCATTCTTCAGCGGCTCGTTGCCAAACAATATTGCTTCTCGCATGTACCACTGATAAAAATCGTAAACAAATTTTTCCGGACTGTCTGAAAACTTGCGCACGTTGGCATGCCCAGATGCACATCCGCACATAAAGATAAGCATAAGCAGGTATACGTATTTTTTCATATGCACAATCCCGCAAATCATATGAAACAAAACATGACGACAGGCATCTGTTGTACGCGCCATCCACGCCGATCAACACCCTTCACATAAGCGGATACACGTCCATAACCTTGAATATTTTCACCTCGCCATCATAGTTCTTTACCAAAATAATCACATTTCGCCTCTCCTGTCCTAAAACAAATTCTACAGGAACCATGAACACTCCCCCTCCAATTCCAACCGCATCTTTTACATCGACCACAACACCGTCCCACCGTGCCCCGTAGCTGCCGACCTTGGTGAAATAGTATATCCCTGATGTATCTGCGCGAATATCCGTAACAAGATGCCTGGCTACATACTTGTAAATTGCATCATTCTTCTCCGCCATATCTTCGCCACGGTCTGCCACGAAATACCACGCATAGAAATCACGCACTAACTGTTCTGGCGTCTGTTCGGCGCAATATCCATCGCGCGCACTGAATCCGCACAACACACATACCAACACAATGCACACCATTATATTCTGCATCATAGCCATCCTGCCTGGTCATTGAAAATAAAACTGTTCATACCATGATTACCAGGCATTATGCACAACAAACATCAACATCCGACATCACTCCGCCCAGTGGCGCAATTTTTCCACCTTGATGATGCGAAATGTATCACCTTCACTTTTCAAAAAAACTAGCAATCCAGGATGACCAGTAGCCGCACCGGAGATATTCACAGGAACGATGACCGTCGTTGCATTGATGACGATGGCGTCATACGCCTTGATATCCTTTATCCACGCTTCATCATAATCCTGCGCAGCCACAAAATAATCAGAATCCCACTCCTGCCTGTCGGACGCTACTCTGCAACGCTCTACCGTGCATCGTGATACATATCTATATATTTCGTCATTCAGCACAGGGTCTTTTCGCTCAACAAAAAACGCCCGTACATACCAATCGTAAAACTCACGAACGAATGCTTCCGGGGTTGTACTTGCAAATGATGTTCCATAAAAACACATAATAAAAACTATTAACATTGCATTAGCACATATTTTCATCTATTGCTCCAGTTTTATATCATTACTTCATGATGCTGCATGTAAAATTTACACAAAATGAATTACACATAAATTGGCACCACAAGCTACCACAACAATGGATAGGTATCAAATATTGCAGTTATGCGCATGCCTTCCTCTTTTTTCTTCACGACAACAACAACATCTATCATCCTGGACTTCAAGACAAGAGCAACCGGCACAAGATAAATACCATCTCCAAGATCAATGGACGCCTTGACGACGGGCGCGACAGTACGCCACTCTGCGGACTCCATGCCTACCTTCTTGAAGTAGCTGACCCCTGTCCTGTCTTCTCGAATGTCCTTCACAAGGGGCTTGAATAGATATTCATAAATCTCATCGCTGTTCAGCGGAACATTATCACCTACATCCTTTTCAAAGTACCACTGATAGAAATCACGCACGAATTGCTCGGGTGACCGCTCCGCGCAGTAGCCATCGACCGCACGAAGCATCAGCATTGATATCAGAAAGACAATGCGCAGCGTACTCTTTCGCACCCTCATTCAGGCCTCCGATACATCACATACGGCGGTTTCTTCGCACTATAGGCGCCGCCAGGATAAAACTCACCCTTCTGGTTATAATCGGATATCCAATCCTTCCCGTCAAACATCGCCATGTGCCCCTTGGGATTTCTATCTCCTGGCGATTGTATCACAACCACATCGCCTGCCTGCGGCGCTGCACCATCCGGCAGCTTTATGAACCCCGCACGCTCAAGATTTGGACCGTAATCCTTGGCGCCCTGCTCAGCATCCCGAAGGCGCTCAATCTTAATGCCTCCGGCCTCAATTGCCTGGCGCACATATACACCACAGTTCCTAGTGCTCCCTTCATGCGCATTCTCGCGCAAATGATCCAAAGCCCGTTCCTTGTCCCACGGCGGCAGCTTCTGCTTCGTTGCGTCGGATTTTGCCGCATCGGACTTCGGCCCTGTCGGGGCATTGTCCCCATCACCTGCGGTGGTGTCCGCCGCGGCAAGCAGCAGAACCCTGGTCGCCTTCGAGGGGGTCTCCTTATCGGCGTCCACGTTCCGGGAGGAATCCCTCGGCAAGGCATCCTCCAATAGTACACGGCGTCCGGAAGTGATATCCAGCACATCCAGGTCGGATCGTGTGCGATTTCCCGTTTGCCCCCCTTCCCGACCACGGGGCCGCAGCAAATCCCCAAGAGGAACCATCTCCCCACCGCGCCCCAGCCCAAGCGGAGCAATTCCGTTCCTTCCGGCTCCGGGCAATACGGTATCGGCTTCGCCCCCGGCACTTCCCGCCGCGCCGCCATGGGCAAACGTGAACCTGCCGTCCGTAGCGCGCGGGTGTTTCGACTCATCCCAGCCACGCGCGGCAAGGCCCTGCAAAATGAGTCCCGTCGGGTCATACGCGCTGACCGGATCGTCCACGCAGTAGTCGTACGGGTCATGGTCGCCACCCGTGTCGCCCAAGGGATCCGGCGCCGTAAACCGCCCCGTGCGCGGATCGTAATCGCGGAAGCCGAAGCGTACAAGGCCGGTGTGTCGGTCCACAAGGCCGCCCGCGAAGCCCAGCGGAAAGAAGAAATGCGGGCAGGTGTCCAGCAGCGGCAGTCCGAAGCTGTCGCACTCCAGCCGCTTGACTACCGTGCCGTCGGGATCGATGAGCGCCTTTACCGTGCCCACCTGGTCGCAGCCGATGCGAAAGGTGACGCTACGCGCATGGGCCGCCCTGTTCTCCGCATCGGTACGAAAGAGGGACGGGGCCAGCATGCCGCCGCCCAGATTGTCCAAGGCCGGGCCACGCACGGTGACGGAGTGCGGCACGCGGCGCATGCCAGCCCTTGCTTCCGGCTTGCCTTCGCCCGCCTCGTAATGAAACACGTACTCCGTGCCGGTTCGGTGGTCGCGGAACCGCGCCAGGCGCAACGGGTCATGCCACTGGTATTCCTCGCTGGGCGCATCGTTGCGCAACACCAGAAACGGCATGCCAACATCGTTGTAACGATACCGGACGGTATCGCCAGAGGGCAGCAGCACGGAATCCAGCGTCACCGGGGCGACGAGAATGCGGTGGGCATTCCGCCGCGCCCCGTCACGCACCACTACCTCCCGGACACTGCCGTTGCCGTACTGGAAATACGCACGTTCCCGCCCCTCCTCCCGGCAGCGCAGGGTACCATCGGGAGCGTAGCCGTATCGCGCACGTCCCGCATGGACCATCCGCCCCTCCCTGTCGTAGGCAAAGCTTCGTTCCGGCTCCAGGCCGCGCCGCGCATCCCTCGACATTCCCGGTCCGGTGGCCGTCCGCGCCATGATGCGCTGGCCCGCCGCATTGCAGGTGTATTCCTCCGCCAGTGTACCGTTGCGGCGCACTTCGGACAGATGGCCGCGCTCATCAAAGGTGTAGCCGTATTCAATGACATGGCCGCCGCAGGTCTCCAACTTGGTGCGCAACTTGCCGTCGGGGCCAAAATCGCAACAACAGGAGAACCCCGAGCTGGCGGCTGGCTCAGCCAGCGTCTCCCCCGACACCGCTGTGTCGGGCAGTGACATCCGTCCAGAAATATCGGCAGCGACATCCGGAGCACCTGCACGGAGTTCCGAGCGCCCATCCTTGGGCTGTTTGGCAAACACGATGTCACGCAGAAATGCTTCCGTGGACATGGCGGGACGGGCGATACGGGGGCGCAAAGCCTGCTGCCTGCTGGTGCGGGAATACGAGGGCATGGCACTCTCCTGAGTTATGTCGGCATGCGTGGTCGGCACCGCCGATAGCATGCCCATATCCCGAAATTTCACCCGCAATGGGGTTGGCAGGGGATCACAAGGCCATCCGAACGGAGTTCCGCCATGACCGTTTTCCGTGGCGCAACGCCCCCGACCCGCTTTCCCCCTCAGGCCGTCCAATGCCGGAAGCCCGACATGCGCCTGTCCGCCTGCATGGGGCAACCACATCCATGTGAAGCTGTCGCATCGCTCTCCCCTGCGGACATGGACATCAGAAAACACAACGGGCCGCGTCACCACGACGCAGCCCGTTGTTCATCACTTTCCGACACGTTCGACACATTGCTGCCGGACATACAGGACGCCACAGGCAGCACACGGCACGGTACCCCCACCGGTTGCACGCGAGGGGCAACCGCGCCCCCCTCCGCCACAATCGGCCCAGCCCCATGGCGCGCGGGGAAGCGCCCCTTCCCCCTCAGTCCACCCAGACCACCTCGGGCACGTCGCGCGGGGGCACCCGGTGGTACTTCATGGCGGGCATGCCCAGCATCATGGCGCCCACCACGTCCAGGTCGTCGGCAAGGCCCAGCGCGGCGCGGGTGGGTTCGTGGTTGCGGGCTGCCCACATCACCAGACCGGCCCAGCAGGTGCCGATGCCCCGCGCCGTGGCCGCGAAATCCAGCGTGGTGGCGGCGATGCCGCCGTCGCACGCGCCGAAGGCGTAGCTTTTCGGGGCGGTACAGTACGCCAGATGCGGCGCGCCGCGCAGCACCTTGTCGCCGCCAGCGGCAAACGCGGCCAACGCATCCGGGTAGTAGCCCGATGCGCTCAGCCATTCGGAAATCACCCCGGCCAGCGCCCGCGACGCGGCGGCAGAGCGGATCACGTGCCAGCGCAACAGGCGGCTGTTGCGGGCGGTGGGCGCGTGGCGCACCACATCCATCAGTTCATGCAGGGTAGCATCCGGCAGCGGGCGCGGCGAAAAGCGGCGGATGGAGCGCCGGTTGCGGATCAGCGCATCCATGGCCGTGGCGTTGGCCTGGCCCGGCTGCACCGGCAGGAAAGACGCCAGCGGCAGGCGGGCGTGGTGCAGGGCACTGGTGGGACACACGGCCACGCAGTGGCCACAGTCGATGCAGTGCTCCGCTGCGTCGGGCACGGGCACGGGATGGCCGTTGCCGTCGGGTTGCAGCAGCCCCTTGGGGCACGCGGCCATGCAGTGGCCGTCGCCCGTGCAGACATCCGTATCGAGGGTAATCAGTTCCATGCGGGCCTCCTTGGGCGTTGTGCCCATGGGGCCCTTTTGCCATGTACGGTGTTTTCGGCAAGAAGGCACAATTCGGGAAGCGAGTACCCCACGGGAAACAGGGGCACCTGCGCGAGACCGCCCCCGTCCCCGCAAATCGGGAAAGGGGGCGGACACGGCGGCAAAGGGGAGGCGAACGGCGCTACCGCTCGGACAGGGCCAGCCCCGCCCCGCTGCCGATGAAGGCCACGCCCACGGTGCGGTTGTACCAGCGCGCGGCGCGGGTGGTGGCCAGCAGCGCGGCGATGCGCGACCCGGCCACGGCGTAGAGCATCATGCCCAGAAAGGCGATGACGGCCAGGTCCGCCACCAGCAGGGCGCTGCGGGCCAGGGTGTCGCCGGGGGCCAGGAATTGCGGGAACAGCGCGGTAAAGAACACGATGGCTTTGGGATTGCCCGCCGCCACGAAAAACGCCTGCGCGAACAGCTTGCGCGCGCCGGGTCCGCCGGGAGTTTCGGATGTTCCGGCAGCGCTGGCCATGCCGGATGCGCCCTTGCCCGCGTTACCCTCCACCCCTTCGGCCCCGGTGGTCCCGATGGTATCGGTCACCGCAGGTGCCGCCACGTTCAGGGGCACCGCCGGGGCGCGCAGCATGCACACGCCCACATACACCAGATAGGCCGCGCCCGCGTAGCGCACCACCCGGAACAGGTCTTCCGACGCGGCCAGCACCACGCCCAGACCGGCCACGGCCACCAGCGCCTGCAACACTGAAGCCACGGTGTTGCCCATGGCGGACGCCAGGGCCCGCCGCACGCCGTAGCGCACCCCGTGCGTCAGGGCCAGCAGCATGCTGGGACCGGGGGTGATGGTGGCCACCAGCACCGTCAGCGTGTACACGATGAGGAAATTCCACGAGATGGACATGACGGCGCGCTCCTGCGGCAAAAAAGGGGAAAAAGGCGGGACGCCGGGCTGCATCCCTGCGGGGCAGGACCGCTCCGCGCGGTGCCGCTGCCGTATCGCGTAGCCTGTAGCGCGGCACGGTTTGCACGGCAAGTCGCCTGTATCGGCAATTCCACTGCCAGTGGACAGCCCGCCTGCCCTGCCCGGCCCAGTCCTGCCCAAGCTTGCCCTGCGTGCACGAACCTGCCCGGTCCTGCCCGGACCTGCCCGGACCTATCTACCCTTCCCGCCGCTACAGGCATCCCCCTCCCCCCCCACGCACAACGACGAAGGGCGCCCCCGATGGGCGCCCTTCTGTCTGTCGTGTCCCTGTGAAGGAGATCCAAGACGAAACCATGTCTGCAATGCGCCGCGCGGGCGACGATTCGGGCTGCGGCCCCCGGAAAGGAACCGGCCTGCCCGGAATATCCGGGGGGGCCTGTCCGGTCCGGCGGCGCGCGCCGTGGGAAATCGATCCGGCGCGCGCCGCATGCCGCCCGCGCGGCACGTCATGTCGTAGGTACACATGTCGCCCGGGCCTGCATCCTGTCTGCATCCTGCATGGCTGCATCCTGCCTGGCCAACATGCCACCATATCCACGTGTCTCAAGTCCGGCGGGGACCACCCGGCCCCCGCCTCCCTTCCTTTCGCGCCGCCCTACTGGGCGGTGGAAACCAGCTTCTTCTGGCCGTCCCACACCTTGTCCGCCTTGGGCAGGACAGGGATGTACTTGAACCAGACATGCGTCTTCATGTGTTCGGGATCCTGCTGCAACTTGCGGGTGTGCTTCAGGATGGGCGGCACGATCTTGTGGATGTCGCCCGCCAGATCCTTGGAGATGGCGAAGCCGGTGGCCTCGCTGGCCAGGTCCACGGCCTGCTGGCTGTACTGCTGCGAAGAGGCCAGCGTATCCAGCGCCTTGGCCGGGTTGTGGAAGCCCACGCTGTTCTCGGCGGACACGTAATCCCAGAAGAACTGGCCCTTGCGCACCATTTCACGCGCCTGAATCATCAGTTCGTCATGGTTGGCGGGCTTGGCGCCCTGGAATTCCGAGGCCAGACGCACGGCCTCGTGCGCCTTCACCGACAGGTCCTGGGCCTTCAGCAACTGGTCGTAGGTCTTCTGCTGGCTGAACAGCACGCGCGAGCGCAGGTAGTCGGGGCTCTTGTCCGAATGGCACTGGCGGCAGGCGCGCATGTCCGGGTCCTTCAGGGGCGATGTCCACCAGTGGCCGGATATCTTCTTCTTGTCGTCGGTGCGGGTGTAGCCCATGTGGCAATCGGCGCAGGACACGCCCGCCGCGCCATGCACGCCGTTCTGCCACATTTCGTATTCGGGATGCTGGGCCTTGATCATGGGCGTCTTGGACACGGGGTGCGTCCAGTCCACGAAGTTGCCCTCAAAGCCCTTGGCCTGCGAATTGCCCGCCGTCTTGTAGTAGGCGTACATGTCCTTGGGATCATACCCGTCGGCCCACGGGAACACGGGCTTCTTGGCGACGCCCTTTTCCTTGTCCTGGAAGTAGTATTCCACGTGGCACTGGCCGCAGACCAGCGAACGCTTGTCGTTGCGCGACAGCTTGTCCCAGTCCTTGCCTTGCGCCTTCAACTGGTCCTTCAGGGGTTCGCTGTACAGGCGCAGCTCCATGGTCTGCGGGTCGTGGCAGTTGGCGCAGCCGATGGTCTCGTCCTTCATGTCGATCTTGTCGCGGAACTCGTTGACGTCCTTGGCCCAGAAGTCGTCGCCGTACTGCTTCACCCAGCCCATCATCTTGGGGGTCTTGCAGTTCCAGCAGGTGGCGGGCAGGCCGCCCTTTTCCGCATAGGTGTTGATGCGGTCGATGTGCAGGAAGTCTTCCAGCGCCTTGGTGTGGCCGCGCGCGTTGCGGTACTCGTAGCTGAAGGGGTAGCCCAGCCACAGGTTCTTCAGGTACGGCTGGGCGTGCTTGTAGCCTTCGGGCAGCGGGCTGACGTTGTCGTTCTTGTTGAACGGCACCGAGCCGTTGAATTCGGTCATCACGGTGCTTTCGTCGTTGCGCTGGTAGCTGGCGGACTGCTGGGGAAATTCCGCCTTGAAGGCGCTGCTGCGGGTTTCATCCGCCGCGATCTTTGTCTTGAACACCGGGGCCTTCAGCTCCGCAACGTCGGAACAGCCCGCGAGCATGAAGGGGACGAGCGCAACGGCCAGCAGCAGGCCCCCCCTGCGGGCCATGCCGCGCACCGTGCGAAGCGACAGCGTGTCTTTCATCAGGTTATCCATCGGCGACCTTCCTTGTGCTGATCGGCGTCATGCGCATGTGCTGGACATTGCGGTGGCAGTCCACGCAATAGGGTTTGGAATCCATGCTGGCCACCTGCGTGTTGGTCATGGTGTGGCATGCCTTGCAGTTGGCGTTGACCACGTCCTTGGTGGACTGGCCCGAATGGATCACGTCGTCCGGCCTGCCCAGCGTGTTCATGTACGCGTCCTTGGCCCCCGCCACCGCCTTGAAGGGCAGCTTGGCGGCCAGGTTGTGCGGAGCGTGGCACTCGTTGCAGGCCAGGTTGGCGTGGGTGGACGCCTTGTGCGTCAACGCCGCCTCCTGCATGATGTGACAGCTCGCGCAGAACGGACGCCGGTCCGTGACCTTCATGCCGAAGCCCGCCCCCGCCGCCAGCACGACCCCAAGGGCCGCCCCGACGACGATGAGCCGCAGCCCCGTACGTCCGTTGCGAGGTGCTTCCTCTGACATTTCCGCCTCCTTGCTGTGGAGGGCGCCCGCCCCGCCCGCGTGCGGCGGAGGGTCGCGCCTCCGGGTGCATCCGTGCCCGCGCCCGTTCAGCCCGACGGGTGCGCACGGCACTTGGTGACGTACAGTCTTCAAGACCCGTGCCGTTGCGTGAAATCCGGCACATCCTTTCCTTCAAAAATAATTTCAGTGTGTTGGATTTGGGAACACAACGTGCGTAGGGCGAGACATGCCTTGCGCTTGTCATGTTTACATGACAAATAGACAGAAAAATCTGACAGAGTCAGCCTTTTCGGAATTTCCTGACTCCGCACAGGGGGACACCCCATGACGCAACACCAGACACAGCACCAGCCTTCGGCGCGCCCGGCACCACCGGTCAACGAAACGCCCGGTGCCGCCACGGGCCGCGCGGCAAGAGGCCTGCGCTTCCGGCTGCGCCGCAGGCGCCCGGCCCTGCGCTGGAACATCCAGACCTTCATCGTCCCCGCCGTGCTGGTGGCCCTGTGGGGGGTGCTGCTGCTGGCCCTGTACCAGTGGAACGCCCGCAACGAGGCAGCCCACGTCCGCGAGCTGGCGCTGTTGCAGGCCCGGGCGTTCTTTTCGCAGATCGTGTCCACAAGGGCCTGGAACGCGGCCCACGGCGGGGTATTCGTGCGGACCAGCGAGTTGGGGCGGCCCAACCCCTGGCTGCCGCCCGACCAACGCACCCTGCTGGCAGCCGACGGCACCATGCTCACCCGCATGAACCCGGCCTACATGACCCGCCAGATCTCGGAATTTCTCACCACCAGCCAGGGCGTCAGCTTTCGCATCACCGGCCTGCATCCCCTACGGCAGGAAAACGAGGCCGACCCGTGGGAAAACGAGTCGCTGCTGGCCTTCAGCAAGGGCGCGCGGGAAACCTTCACCCTGGCCCTGCCCCCTACCGACGAACACCCCCACGCCACGGAAAAAACCGCCAACAGCGGCGACACCCGGCACGGCCCCAGCTTCCGCTACATGGCCCCGCTGATGGCCGACCAGTCGTGCCTGGGCTGCCACCGCACCGCCGACGACACCGTGGGCGGCCTGCGCGGCGGCATCAGCGTGTCCATTGCGGCGGCGCCGCTGCTGGCGCTGGAACACCAGCGCCTGGACCAGATGGGGCTGGCTTACGCCATCATCGGCGTGGTGGGGTTGCTGGGCATTGGCGGGGCGTCGTTGCAGGTCAGCCGCAAGAAGGCCCTGGCCGAGGCGGCCAACCGCATGAAAAGCGCCTTTCTGGCCAACATGAGCCACGACATGCGCACCCCGCTCACCGGCATCATCGGCATGGCGGAACTGCTGTCCGGCTTCCGACCGGGGCGGCAGATGCGGGCGGAACCGCCCTGGCAGCCGGACAGGCCACGTGGGCCAGGCGGGCCAGATGCCCCGGACACCCCGTCCGGCGCCGCAGCCGCCGCTGTCTCCCCTGCCGCAGCATCCATCTATTATGATGATGCGCCCCAGGCGGAACACGAGGCCCGCTACAACGAATATCTGGGCCAGTTGCGTTGCGCCGCCGCGAATCTTCTGGAAATCGTCAACGACATCACGGACTTTTCGTGTCTGGAATCGGGCCGGATGCGCCTTGCGCCGCGCACCTTCCGGCTGCGCCCCTCGCTGGAGGCGTGCCTGGGACTGTTCCGCTTCGCGGGTGAACGCAAGGGGCTTTCGTTGACGCTGCACGTGGCGGATAACGTGCCCGAGGCGCTGGTGGGTGACGACTTCCGGCTGCGTCAGGCCCTCGGCAACCTCATCGGCAATGCGGTAAAGTTCACCCGTCAGGGGGGCATCGCCGTGGTGGTGAACCTGGTGCCGCAACCCACCCCGGCAGCGGCAGGACCCGTGATGCGACCGGAGGCCGGAACCGGCCCAGGCGACGTGCTGCTGCGCTTTGCCGTGGTGGATACGGGCGTGGGCATTCCGGCGGAGCAGCAGGAATCGATTTTCGAAAGTTTCGTGCAGGGCGAGGCGGCCACTTCGCTGTGCCTTGGCGGCACCGGCCTTGGCCTGGCCATCTCGCGCGAAATCGCCCGCATGCTGGACGGCGACATCGGCGTATCCAGCACGCCGGGCGCGGGCAGCGAATTCTGGTTCACCGCCCGGTTCACCGTGGCGGGGCCGCCCCCCGGCGGTGGCGCGGATGGTGACGCGACAGGTGCCGCTCCCGCTGAAGGCACCGCCGCGCAAGACATGGGGCTGGCCGCGTGGGTGGCCCCCCCCGAAGAACGGCACGCCTGCCCGGCCCCGCCGATGACGAAAAAGCCCGACCACATACCGGCAGCCGGACCGGCCAGCGGCACCGCCGTCCCGTTGCGGCTGCTGGTGGCCGACGACAACCCGGTGAACCGACTGTTCATGCAGGACGTGCTGCGCGGTGCCGGGCACCGGGTGGCGGTGGCCACGGACGGTATGGAGGCCCTGCGCCTGCTGGAGGAACTGCGGCCCGATCTGGCCCTGCTGGACGTGCGCATGCCCGGCTGCGACGGCACCGAGGTGGTGCGCCGCCTGCGCGCCGGGCAGGTGCCGGGGGTTGCGCCGGACATGCCGGTGCTGGCCGTCACTGCATCTGCCGTGGGCCGAGAAAGCGCCGCCCTGCTCGACGCGGGCATGACCGGCTGCGTGTGCAAACCGCTGACCGCCGCCATGCTGCTGGCTGCCGTGGCCGATGCCGCCGCCGGGGGTACCCCCCTGGAATGCCCCGGTACCGACGGCTACGCCGATGGCATGCACCACTGGCGCGACGGGGACGGCCCGGCTGCTTCCCGCGCCGGGACAGGCCCCGCCGAGGCTGACGCCCCCGCATCCCGCGCGCATGCCGGACAGGGCACGGGCGACGTGCCCACCACGTTCGGCCTTGCCGCTCCTTCCGGCTCTTCCCACGCGCCCGACGCTCACGGCCCAGTTGTCGCGCCCGCCACGCCCGACGTCATGGACGAGGCCGCCGCGCTGGAAGCCCTGGGCGGCAACCGCCCCCTGTTCGTCAAACTGTGCCGGGCCTTTCTGGACGAGGTGGACGCCCGGCGCGACGCGCTGACCGCCGCCGTGCGCGAGGGCCGACGCCATGACGCCCTGCGCGAGGCGCACGCCCTGCGCAACTCGGCGGGCATGCTGCGCCTTGCGGCCCTGCATGGGCTGTGCGAGGCCATGGAACAGGCGGCGGCCCGACCCGCCACTGCGCCCGGCGCCCCGCAAGTCGATATGCCCGATTTGCCCGATCTGTTGAACCGGCTGCTGCCGCTGCTGGAGGCAGGCGTGGCCCGCGTGCGCGCCGTCACCAGCCCGGATGGCGCGTCCGATATCATGAGCGCAAGGGGCACAAGGGGCACAAGGGGCACAAGGGACACCACGGGTTCAGGGGACGCAAGCGGCGCAACCGCTACCGCAACGCCGGGTACCGTCCCGGCAAAGGAGACGCATCGCTGATGGCCCGCATACTCGTGGTGGACGACGAAGCCATGGTCCGCACCATGCTGGGCGAGGTGGCCGTGGGCATGGGACACGAGGCCCTCACCGCCGCCACCCTGGACGAGGGGCTGCGCCTGGCCGCCACCGGGGAGCCCGACGTGGTCTATCTGGACGTGCTGCTGCCCGACGGCAACGGTCTGGCCCACGTGACCACCTTCGGCCGCCTGCCATGCGCCCCGGAAATCATCGTGGTCACCGGCTTCGGCGATGCGGACGGCGCGGAAACCGCCCTGCGCCACGGGGTGTGGGAATACCTGCAAAAGCCCCTGCGCGTGCAGGACATCACCCTTTCGCTGTCCCGCGTGCTGGCCTACCGCAGCGGCAGGGCGCGGCGGACGGGCGGCGGAGGCAACGGCGCCGTATCCGGCATATCGCAGGCCGACAATGCTCCGGGTTCGCCAGTCACTGCCGTGCCGTCCGTCGCGCCCGCCCCCGTTCCGCTGTCACGCGAGGGCATCGTGGGCAACGCCCCGGCCCTCGACGCCGCGCTGGAACTGATGGCCGAGGCGGCGGCCAGCTCGGTCAACGTGCTGGTGCTGGGCGAAACCGGCACCGGCAAGGAACTGTTCGCCCGCGCCGTGCACCGCAACAGCGCGCGGGCGGCGGGTCCGTTCGTCACTCTGGACTGTGCCTCGCTGACCGAAAACCTGGTGGAAAGCCAGCTTTTCGGCCACGTGCGCGGGGCCTTCACCGGCGCGGACCGCAGCCGCGACGGGCTGCTGCGCCTGGCCCACGGGGGTACGCTGTTTCTGGACGAAATCGGCGACCTGCCCCTGGCCATCCAGGGGGCCTTTCTGCGGGCGCTGGAATTGCGGCGCTTTCGCCCGGTGGGCGCCAGCAAGGAAGTGGAGAGCGACTTTCGCCTGGTGGCGGCCACCAACAAGGACCTGCACGAAATGGTGCGGCTGGACATGTTCCGCAGCGATCTGCTGTACCGGCTGCGCGGCCTGACCATCACCCTGCCCCCGCTGCGGGAACGCACGGAAGACGTGCCCGAGTTGTGTGCCTGGGCCGTGGACAGGTTCTGCCAGCGGCACGACCTGCCCCCGAAGTTTCCGGCCGATGATTTTCTGGAAACCGTGGCCAGCTACCCGTGGCCCGGCAACGTGCGCGAACTGGTGCACGCCGTGGAACGCGCCTGCGCCGCCGCGCGCGACGAAACAACCCTGTACGCGCGGCAGTTGCCCACCGAAATCCGGGTAAGGGTGGCCCGCGACAGGATGGACGGCCACGCGCTGGTCGCGGCGGGCCCGGCGGGCCCCGTGAGTCCGGAAAGGTTGACGGCCCCGGTGAGGTCGGCTGGACTGGCCGTGCCCCCGGGCGGGGCAGAGCAGAACGGCTCGCCGGGCATGACCGGGCAGGCGGATGCCGTCCCGCCGGGATTCGCACCGAACGCCGCCCCGCCCACCCTGCGCGCCCACAAGGCCGACGCGGAACGCGCCTACGTGGCCCGCATGCTGGCCCACTGTGGCGGCGACATCCGCGAGGCGGCGCGGCTGGCCGACATCTCGCGCGGGCACTTCTACGAACTGCTCAAGAAACACGACCTCGGCAAAGCCGACTGACCGCGCATCGGCTCGCCGATCAGACGACCGCGAGCCAGGGCTGCACCGCGCCCCCCGCCATCCTGCCTGCCGGACACACCAGCCGCGCCGCACCCGTCATCCGGGCACGGCGCGGCTTTGCGTATTTCTTCGCCCCCCACCCCCCCTGACAAGCCCCCTTTCCGGCGCGGAGCGGGCAACCGGAAAGGGGGCAATACGGAGCCTGCCACGAGTGGGGGGAACCCGTGACGATTCTACGTTACGACCCTATATGGCAGGCATCCATTATTTTTGCATCTTTCCCATGAATTGCCTTGTACTGCGGAAACATCGCGAAAATACCTGCCTCATTGCCCTCGCGCACCTTATGAAGAGCATGAAAAATCGCCACACCTTCCTGCACGTGCGTTCCGCATGGCGTCAGATGTTTCTGGACGTCGTGCGGCATGGAATTTTCGCGTCCTGGCGCTTTTGACGGCACCCGGATCGCGCAGCCCAGGCCCAGTAGATCAGGTACGGACCGGGCATGATCCGCCCCGGCGAAACGGCAAAATTCCCCAAAAAACCTTCAGGCCTTGTAACTAACCCTATTGCGCATGGCGGCAAAAACAATGTAGTGTTGCCTGTAGTATCGCAGTAAAAGTAGAAAGTGTGGGCTTGCCCCGCGCCATGTTTTCGGAATCAATACGCGCTCTCCGATCCGCCTGTACGGTGGGGGGCCAAAGAGGAGGACTGTCATGAAGGAAAGGAAATCGCAAAAACGGCGCTGGCTCGCGTTCTGCGCGCTGGCCGCCGTGCTGGGGCTTGCGATCGGGGGGCCGGCGCAGGCACAGGAAGTGACGCTGAAAGACTCAGTCGTCAACACCCTTGAAACGCATCCCCGCCTCAAGGCCTTCCAGGAAAACCGCCAGGCCGCCGAACACGACGTTGACCGCGCGCGTGCCGGCTGGTTTCCGCGCCTTGACGTGCGCGGCGGCGTAGGCGTGGAGCAGTACAACGACCGCTCCACCCGAGCCACCAACAATGAAAACGACTGGTACGACCGCAGCGAAGGGTCGCTGACCCTCAGCCAGACCATCTGGGACGGCCTTGCCACCGCCAGCCGTGTGGACATCAACAAGAACAAGCTGGGGTCGGTGGATAGCCGCCTCATCGACAATGCCGAAGCCCTTGGGCTGGACGCCGTGCTCGCGCACATCGAAGTGCTGCGCCAGCGTGAAATCGTCCGCCTGTCCGAGATCAACGTGCAGCAGCACGAATCCATCCTGGGTTCGCAGCAGGAACGTTCGCGCATGGGCGCGGCCAGCGTTTCCGACGTCACCCAGACCCAGGGCCGTTTGGCCCGTTCGCAGTCCACCCTTACCGAAGCACGCGCCGCCTTGCAGGTGGCAGAAGCCGCCTACCTGCGCCTGACCGGCAAGATGGTGCCCGAAACCATGGGTCCGGCGGAAGCCCCCCTGACCACCCCGCCCAGCGCCGATGCAGCACTGGCCGACAGCCAGTCCAGCAACCCCAAGGTGCAGGCGTTGATTTCCGACGTGCGCACCTCTGAAGCGGAAATCGACCTTGCCAAGTCCGGCTACCACCCCGTGATCTACGCGGAAGTGGGCCCCACCTACAAGGACCAGGTGGAAAGCAGCCGTGACCATGAATGGGGCACCGCCGCCATGCTGCGCATGAGCTGGAACCTGTTCAACGGCGGCGCCGACGTGGCCGCGGTGAAGGGTGCCTCCGCCCGTTCGCGCCAGAGCCGTCAGGAACTGCAAAACCAGATCGACGAACTGGGCCGCGAAACCCGCGCCACCTGGACCCAGATGCTGTCCGCCCGCGAACAGCAGCGCTTCTTCCTGTCTGCCATCGACTACAACGTGCAGACCCGTGACGCGTACATGCAGCAGTTCCTGGTGGGCCAGCGCAGCCTGCTGGACGTGCTGGACGCCGAAAACGAACTGTACAGCTCGTCCATTCAGGAAGTGACCTCGCGCATGAACGATGCCGGCGCCCAGTACCGCCTGCTGGCCCTTGGCGGCAAGCTGCTGGACAGCCTGGGCATCGACCGCGACGCCCTGCGCAAGCCTACCGAGCAATAGCCGCTCCCGCAGAGAACGGCATACCCGAAGGGGCTGGTCCGCAGGACCGGCCCCTTTTTGCGTGGCATGGGCAAGGGCGGGAGCAGGGAGGAGATCGCCACGAGCGGCGGAGGCCACACGCAGACCGATGGCGAACCTGGCATCCCGCCCCTGCTGGGGGGGACGCAACGCGCCGAACTCCTGACGGGCGTGCACCAGGCCCGCGTGCAGCGGGGAGCGCCTTACGCGCGCCATCAAAAAGTGATCAATGCTTGACTTTTTGGCATAAAAATCTATTTAAGTGAAAAATACATCACTTCTTATTGGAGTGCACATGGACGCTTTCGAGATCGGCATGGCCATCAGGAACGCCCGGAAGGAGCGGCGAGTCACCCAGGCTGCCCTCGCGCAGGTTGCGGGTTTGTCCCGCGAAACCCTGATCCGGCTCGAAAAGGGAACCATCCACGACCTCGGGTTCAGGAAACTGATCCGCGTCCTGGAGGCCATGGATTTCGAACTGCATGTCCGCCCTGCCGGGCACCTGCCGGTCCTTGGCGAAACCATGGAGGACGACCATGCTTGACGTCTGGGCCGGAGACACCCCGAGCGGCTTACTGAACCGACATGGCCAGTGGGAATGCTCCTTCACCTACCGGCCAGGAACCCAGCCCGGCACAGCCGTATCGGTCATGATGCCACCCCGCCCGGAAAGCTGGCTGCACCATGTGCTGCACCCCATCTTCGAGCAGAACCTGCCCGAGGGTGCGCTGCGCCTGTGGTTCGATACCGTGGTCGCAAAAACCCTGCCCCGGTATGACGACCTGGAACTGCTGCGGCTCACCGGGCATTCCCAGATCGGTCGCCTGCGCTACACCGCGCCGGGCGAGCCGCTTGCGGAACAGCCAGATCAACCGGGTCAACAGGGTCAACCGGATGGGGGGGGCGACATACCCGCCGTCAGTCTTGGCGACATCCTGCGCGCCAAGGGCACGGAGCATCTCTTCGAAGACCTGATGCGCATGTACGCCCTGCATTCCGGCCTTTCCGGCGCGCAGCCAAAGGTCATGGTCCGTGCGACGGAGGCGAACCACGCAGAGGCCGAACCGGCCCGGCTTACCGTGCGGATGCCTACCCACATCGTGAAGACCTGGCAGGCTGGAGAGTTCCCGGAACTCGCGCTCAACGAGACCCTGTGCATGCTGGCGGCGGCCCGTGCCGGTCTGCCGGTAGCCCGCACCGAGATGTCCGATGACCGCCGCTTCCTTGTGGTCAGCAGGTTCGACCGTAACCCCGACGGCAGTTTCATGGGGTTCGAGGACTGCTGCGTCCTGCTCAACAAGTCGGCCAGGCAAAAGTACACGGGCTCGTACGAACAGGCGGCCAGGGCGCTCCGCACCTTCGTGGTGGCAAACGCCCGCCCGGCGGCCCTTGCGCAGTTCTTCAGGACGGTGGCGCTTTCGGTGGTGATTCGGAACGGCGATGCGCACCTGAAGAACTTTGGCATCGTCTATGATTCGCCAGCCACCCGCCAGGGAACCATGGCCCCGGCCTTCGACCTTGTCACCACCACGCCGTATCTCCCGCAGGACGTCATGGCGCTGACCATGCAGGGCACCAAGCGCTGGCCGGACCGAAAGGTCCTTATGGAGTTCGGGCGCACGGCGTGCGGGCTGAATGCGCGGGAGGCGGGCCATTGCCTGGAAGATGTGGAACACGGGGTTTCCCGGACCATGGAAGACCTGAACGCCTGGATACGGGACGAACCGGCGTTCCGCCATGTGGGGCGCGCCATGCGCGCGGCATGGGAGGCTGGCTTGCAGACGTTGGCGCTGCGCCCCGGCCAGAACGCAGCCGCCCCGCCTGCCTGAACACGGCGGCAGCCTTTTCTGGTACGGTGGCGGAAAGTGCATAAAATTCTTGATGTTATCTCAACATGCGCCTGTTGCAGGAGTGAAAAGAAGAGCCAACATCACGCCAACTGAGCGGCGACTGAAAGTGCGCAAAATTCTGGACACTACCCTGGACACTACCTGTGACAGTTCGTGTGCTGGGGGCCACCCGCGCCAATCCCGCCCCGCAAACGCAAGACGCCCCGGCCAAGGCCGGGGCGTCCGTGTGTTCAGGGTGTGCCGCCGGGGGCGGCGCGCCGGTTAGCTGTTTTCAGTGATGATCTTGTTGTTCAGGATGTGCTGTTCGATCTCGGCCAGCGAGTTGTGTTCCAGCGCACCCTGCAAGGTCACGAACTGCGTCTCACCACCGTGGTGCAGGGTAAGCTGCACATCGTTGGAGCTGCCCACCTGCGTCAGGTCACCACTGGCGATCAGGCTGGTGCTGATGCCGTTGGCGCTGTCCCCGTCATGGTCAAGCAGCACGTCGGCGAAGCGGAGCACGTCGTTCTCGCCGGAAGCACCCGGCTTGAAGTCGGTTACCACGTCCGTGGCGCCCGAGGTGAAGTCTTCCGCGTTCCACACGAAGGTGTCGGCATTCGCGCCGCCGGTCAGGGTATCGCTGCCCTGCCCGCCGACGAGGATGTCGTTGCCCGCGTCGCCGTACAGGAAGTCGTTACCGGCATTGCCGTGCAGGGTGTCGTTCCCGGCGTTGCCGTGGATGATGTCGTTGCCGTAGTTGCCGAAGATGACGTCGTCGCCGTTGCCACCGTTCAGGGTGTCACCGCCGGTGCCGCCCAAGTGGAAGTCGTTGGTGTTGCCACTGCCGGTCCAGCTTTCCGCGCTGGCCTGCACGTGCGTGTCACCGCTGCCGATGTGGATGTTGAGGGTTGCGTAGTCGCTGTCGTCCGCACTGGACAACTTGTACACGAAGGCATCATCGTTCCCGGCCGCCACGCCCGCATTGGCGTGGTACTCGTACGAGCCGTCCGGGTTGATGTGCAACGTGCCGTAGTCGCCAGCGATGTCGGTGCCACCGCTGATGGCCTGCCCGTTCACTTCCGTTACCGTCGCCGTCGTGTTGACGAGTGCGTCGGCGATGTCGGAACCGGCATGGTCGGTGATCACGTTGCCCAGCAGGGCCGCACCGGCGATGGCGTGGGTGAATACCACGTCGTCGATGTAGACGTTGAGGCCGTTATTGTAGACCGGGTTCGGCCAGGAACCCGTCGACCCTGCCCCGTTCGCTCCGTCCGTCACCCGCACGGTTACCGTGTAGGTTCCCGCAGTGGTGAAGGTGTGGGAGAACGTCCCCGAAGCGAGGCTGCTGCTCCCTACGGTGTAGAGAAGGGTCGTACCGCCGCCGCCACTGATCAAAACCTCTACCCGGTCGTTGTCATGCTGCGCCGCATTGGTGGTGCCGGTAAGCACCGCCCGCCAGTCGAAGCTGATCGTGTCGTTGGCCGCAACGGTAACTTCCTTGACGCTGGAGATGCTGCCTGAGTTGGCTGTCAGGCCAATCTCAAGCTCGGGGTCGCTGCCGCCGGTACGCACGACATGCCCGTCGTCGTCACCAGAAGAACCGTAGCCGTCCGTGGTCCAGCCATGGGAGTCGTTGTTGAACTGTTCCGTCGTCGCGCTACTGCCGGGTGCCGGAGCGTTGGCGTAGTTGTCGTGCGCGTCTATGTAGTTGCCGTGCAGGTTCAGGGTCAGGGTGGCGTTGGACTGCGTGCCGTCGCCGTCCTGGATCACGTAGTTGATGACCTCGGTACCCGTCGGGTAGGCGCCCGGCGTGAACAGGTAGCTGCCGTCGTCGAAGTCGATGGTCAGGGTGCCCTTGCCGTCGCCAAGGTCAATGTCCAGCTTGCCATCGGGGCCAACGCCAGCGTCCGCGGCAGTGTGGATCACTCCGTCCACGGTGATGCTGACGATGGACTTGCCGCCGTCGGCACCGCCTTCGTCATTGGTCAGGATGTTGCCGGTGGTCGGTACGGTGGCCAGCAGGTAGGCGGTCAGGTCGGACATGTTCTCGATCACGGCCACCGTGTCGGCGTCGCTCGTCGTATCGCGTTCCCAGCCCACGGGTTCGAGGGCCGAGGTGTTGGTGATGCCGGTGCCCATGCCGAAGGCGTACACCATGTCGATGGGCGAACCCTGCAGGGCGCTTTCCCAAGAGGTGACCTCGGACCCGCTCAAGCCATCGGATGCGGGGTTCGGCTCACCGTCGGACAGGAAGTACATCACCGAGCGGTCTGCGGTCGGCAGGCCATCGGCCAGTTCGTTCTTCACCAGCGTGATGGCGTCATCGTAGTCGGTGTACAGAACGGGGTTAAGCGGGTCGAGGATGGCGTCGGCCTGATCGAGCACCGTATCGCCAGACAACCAGCCGGTATGGGTTTCTGCGTTGTCGCTGAACCACACGATCTTCACGTTCACCGCGCCAAGGTCCTTGTAGGCTGCCAGCAATTCGGCAATGGCATCCTTGGCCATGTCGAGGCGGCTGGCGTCGCCGGGGCCGCTGCCATCAGCGTCCTCGTCCATGCTCCACGACACGTCGAGCACGATCACCACGTTGGTGGTCATGCCACCCTCGTAGTCCTTCACATCGTTGACCGCCGTCGGATGGTCGTCGACGATGTTGATGTTCAGGGTGCCGGTGGCATTCGGCGTGCCCGCAGTGAAGTTGTCGGAGACTTCCACAGCGAGGGCCAGCGTGCCGCCCGCAGGATGCGTGGCGTTGTCGTCCAGGGTGAAGTGATAGTTCACCGTGTAGGTGCCGTCACCGTTGTTGTTCAGGCTGTCGACCACAAGGTTGCCGTTGGCGGTATCCACGGAGTGCGAACCGAACAGGGCGCCGCCATCAATCACCTTGGTGCCGCCGATGGACACTTCGTCAAGGCCAGCAGTGGCGGTGATGGTGAAGGCGCCAGTCATGCCAAGGCCCACCCCGTCCGTACCGGACCCATCAGGCAACCCGGCTTCGTACACGGTGCCTTCCGGGTTTTCCAAACCCGACAGGTTCAGCACGTAGCTATCGGTGTGCCCGTCGATGGTGATGTCCAGCTTGGCGGTATCAACGTCACCGTCGCCATCCTTCAGGGTGTAGGTGAACACGTCGTGCAGCGTCTGCCCGTTGTTCAATGCCTGCACATCGGCGTTGCCGTTGTTCAAGGTGTAGGTGTAGGTGCCGTCGGCCTTCACGAACAGGGTGCCGTACTGGCCGTTGATGGTTTCGCCGTCGCCGTCCACATTGGCCGAGGTAGACCCGGCGATGTGCGAGATGGTCGCGCCGTCGGCGCCCTTCACGTCGGCGGTGGCGTCGTTGATCAGGTTACCGGAGGCAGGCAGCAAGGAATCTTCCGTCACGCTGCCGGTGTTGTCCCTGGCATCGGGGATGTCATCCACGATCTTGATGGACAGGGTGCTGTTGGCCACATCGGTGTCGGTGTCGGTCACCTTCACGGCCAGGTTCAGGAAGGTGTTGTCTACACCCGCCGCCGAATGCGTCGCTGCCGCGTCGAGGGTGAAGCTGTAGCTCACTTCGCCGGTGGCCGCGTTGAACGCGGTGATCACTAGGTTGCCGTTGGCGGTGTCGATGGTGCGGTCAGCCACGTTGGCAGCCAGAACGCCGCCGTCGATCACCTTCACGCCGCCCACCCACACTTCGTCCAGCCCGTCGGGGGCCGAGACGTTGAACGTGCCGTACTGGGTCAGCGCGCCGTTGTTGGGCGAGCTGCCGTCCGACAGGTCGTTCTCGTTCACGGTCAGGTCGCCGCCCTGCGCCGCAGGCGTCAGGTTGGTGATGGTCACGCCGTCGTTCTTGCCGTTGATGGTGATGTCCAGCGTGGCGGTATCGATGTCGCCGTCGCCGTCCTTCAGGGTGTAGGTGAAGACGTCGTGCAGCTTCTCGCCCGTGGTCAGGCCCTGCACATCGGCGTTGCCGTTGGTCAGGGTGTAGGTGTAGGTGCCGTCGGCCTTCACGAACAGGGTGCCGTACTGGCCGTTGATGGTTTCGCCGTCGCCGTCCACATTGGCCGAGGTAGACCCGGCGATGTGCGAGACGGACGCGCCGTCGGCGCCCTTCACATCGCCCGGGCTGTTGGTGACCAGGTTGCCGGTGGCAGTGAGGGAAGTGTCTTCCGTCACACTGCCGGTGTTGTCCCTGGCATCGGGGATGTCATCCACGATCTGGATGGACAGGGTGCCGGGGGCCGAGGTGTCGCCGTCGGTGTCCTTCGCCGTGACCGTCAGGTTCAGGAAGTACGGGTCGGTACCCGAGGCGGTATGGGGCGCGTTGTCATCGAGGGTGAACCTGTAGCTCACCTCACCGGTGGCCGCGTTGAACGCGGTGACCACCACGTTGCCGTATGCGGTGTCGATGGTGCGCTGCGAGGTGCTGCCGTACAGCGCCCCGTTGTCCACCACCTTCACGCCGCCCACCCACACTTCGTCCAGCCCGTCGGGGGCCGAGACGTTGAACGTGCCGTACTGGGTCAGCTCGCTGTTGTTGGGCGAGCTGCCGTAGGACAGGTCATTCTCGTTCACGGTCAGGTCGCCGCCCTGCGCCGCAGGCGTCAGGTTGGTGATGGTCACGCCGTCGTCCGCGCCGTTGATGGTGATCTTCAGCGTGGCGCCATCGGTGTCGGTGTCGCCGTCCTTCAGGGTGTAGGAGAAGGTGTCGTACAGCTTCTCGCCGGTGGTCAGGGTCTGCACTGCCGCGCTGGAATTGTTCAGCGTGTAGGTGTAGGTGCCATCGGCCTTCACGAACAGGGTGCCGTACTGGCCGTTGATGGTTTCGCCATCGGCATCGATGTTCTTCCAGTTGCTGCCTTCAGCGAAGCTGACCTTCGCACCGTCGGCGCCCACCACATCGGCGGGGTGGTCGGTGATCAGGTTGCCGGTGGCCTGCTGGCCCGCGCCACTGTCTTCCGTGACGCTGGCGGTGTTGTTGAACGCGTCGGGGTTGTCGTCCACGATCTTGACAGTGAGCGTGGCGGAATCGGCATCGCCGTCGCGGTCCACGGCCGTGACCGTGAAGTCGCGGTACTGCGCGCTGTCGCCATCGCCCGACGTGCTGTGGGTGATGTTGTCGGTAAGGGTGTAGGTGTAGCTCACCTTGCCGGTGGCGGCGTCAAACGCGGTAACCACGATGGTGCCGTAGGCGTTGGTGAAGCTGTTGCCCGTCAGGACGCCGTTGTCGATGACCTTCACGCCTTCGATGCGGATTTCATCCAGGCCGTCCTTCGCGTCCACGAAGAAGTCGCCGTTGAACGAGGTGGCCGTGAAGCCGATGTGGCTGCCGTCGGACAGGCCCGCTTCGTACACGGTGCCTTCGCTGCCGCACAGGCCGGTCAGGCTCACCTTGTCGTCCGCGCCGTTGATGGTGATGGTCAGGTTGGCGGTGTCGATGTCGCCGTCGCCATCCTTCAGGGTGTAGGTGAACACTTCCTGCAGGTGCTCGCCGGTGGTCAGGTGCTGCACCGCAGCATTGGAGTTGTTCAGCGTGTAGGTGTAGGTACCGTCGGCCTTCACCAGCAGCGTGCCGTACAGCCCGTTGATGGTTTCGCCGTTGCTGTCCACGTTCACCGAGTTCGCGCCGAACTGGATCTTGGAGACGATGGCGCCGTCCGCGCCCTGTACGTCGTCGCCGGGTTCGTTGACCCAGAAGAAGTTGCCGGTCACCACGTTGCCCGAGGCATCATCGTCGGTGCCGGGGTTGCCGTCGTGCCCGCCGTCTTCGGTCACCGTGGCGTAGTTGTCGTACGCCGTGGGCACGTCGTCGGTGATGTGCACCTGAATGGTATCGGTATCGGAATCGCCGTTGCGGTCAATGACCTTCAGCCCCAGCGAGAGCAGGTAGTCATTCTCGCCGTTGCCGTTGGCATGCGGTGCGTTGTCGTCCAGGGTGAACGAGTAGGAGATCTTGTACTGCCCGTCGCCCAGGTTCTGCACCCCGGTAACCACAAGGTTGCCGTAGGGGGTGTCGATGGTGTGGTCGGCCTGCAACACGCCGTTCACGATCACGTTCTCGCCGCCGATCTGCACGATGTTCAGACCATCGTTGGCGGTCACGATGAACGAGCTGGAATCGGTCAGCGATTCCTTGAAGATGTCGCTGCCGAACGGCAGGTCGTCTTCGTTCACGTGCAGGCTGTTGATGCAGCCGATGTCCACCTTGTCGTTGGCGCCGTTGATGGTGATGGTCAGCTTGGCGGTGTCGGTGTCGCCGTCGCCGTCCTTCAGGGTGTA
>Ga0247728_10089_pt1 | contig 27284 bp, 28 predicted proteins | sample SalenrCarbi39_FD_183048 | JGI IMG/M metagenome (GOLD analysis project Ga0247728, IMG submission 183048) | Saline wetland microbial communities from Lincoln, Nebraska, United States - Carb-i39 | ecosystem: Environmental > Aquatic > Non-marine Saline and Alkaline > Salt marsh | place: USA: Nebraska...
TAAGGCGCTGGCCGAGTCCATCTATGGCGATGAAGGTGCGCTGCTGCGCATCGACATGTCCGAGTACGGGGAACGCCATACCGTGGCACGCCTGGTGGGCGCGCCTCCGGGTTATGTGGGCTATGACGAGGGCGGCCAGCTCACCGAGAAGGTGCGTCGCAAGCCCTACAGCGTGTTGCTGCTGGACGAGATCGAGAAGGCTCACCCCGACGTCTACAACATCCTGCTGCAGGTGTTCGACGACGGGCGGCTCACCGACGGCAAGGGCCGGGTGGTGGATTTCACCAATACCATCATCATCGCCACCTCGAACTTGGGCTCGGACATCATCCAGCGTCGGCTGAAGGCCCGTAGCGCCGCCGGCGAGGAATACGAGAAGACCAAGTCCGAGGTGATGGACGTGCTGCGCGGACACTTCCGCCCCGAGTTCATCAACCGCATCGACGAGATCATCGTATTCCATGCGCTGGGCAAGGAGGAGATCCGCCATATCGTCGGCCTGCAGCTCGATCGTGTGGCCCGCAACGCCGCCAGCCAGGGCGTGACGCTGACCTTCGATCAGACCTTGATCGATCACTTCGCGGAGGAAGGCTACAAGCCCGAGTTCGGCGCGCGTGAGCTCAAGCGGCTGATCCGCAGCGAGCTGGAGACGGCACTGGCGCGCGAGATGCTGGGTGGCGGTATCGGCAAGGGCGATCACGCCAGCGCCCGCTGGGATGACAAGGCCGAACGGGTGGTCTTCGAGCGCCAGGAGCCACCCGCGAAGCCGGCCGAGCCAGAGCAGCCGGATGCCGCGAAGGCGGCCGAGGCGCCGCATGGCGACGCGGGTAAGGGCTCGCGCAAGAAGAAGTCGGCGAGCGACGCGTCTTAATGTTGGGAGAGGCTGCCGTGTCCGATCCCATCGGCCTGGCATGGGCAGCCTCCCTGGCCTCGATCGCGGTGGCGGTCGTGGCCGCGGGTCACGCGGTCGTCTACAAGCGTGATCCGCGGTCGGCCACGCTCTGGGTGCTGCTGATCGGGATGCTGCCGCTGCTCGGATCGCTGTTGTACCTGCTGTTCGGCATCAACCGCTACCAGCGACGGGCACGACGGCTTTACCCGAGCGCCAGCCATCCAACCCGGGCGACCGGCCCGGCGCAGGGAGACGACGCGCAGCCGGCGGCGCTTGCCGGTCTGGCTGCATTGGTCGGCCGCACCACTGGCCAGCCGCTGACGCGTGGCAACCGTATCGATCCGTTGGTGGGTGGCGAACAGGCCTACCCGACCATGCTCGCCGCCATCGAGTCGGCCCGACACAGCATCGTGCTGGCCTCCTACATCTTTGACGGCGTGGGTATCGGCGAGCAGTTCGTCGATGCCCTGAACCGGGCGCGTGCGCGTGGCGTACAGGTACGGGTGTTGATCGACGATGTCTACGCCCGATGGGCGCGTCACAGCGCCTACAAGCGATTGCAGCGTTGCGGCGTGACGGTTGCCGCTTTCAACCCGACGCTGATCCCTGCCCGTCTGCATGCAGTGCACCTGCGCAACCACCGCAAGCTGCTGGTGATCGACGGCGCGTTGGGCTTCACCGGCGGCATGAACATCGCCTGTCCCTATTGGCAGCCCGATGCACCCGCGCAGGCTTTTCGTGATCTGCATTTTCGGCTGCGAGGGCCGGTAGTGGTGCAGCTCATGCACTGTTTCACCAAGGATTGGTGCGACACCACGGGCGAGCAGCTCGATGAGCGTTTCTGGGCCAATGAGCCCATGTCAGTCGGGGAGGCTGGAGGCAGTCTGGCGCGAGGCATCGAGGCCGGTCCCGATGAAACCCTGGACCGCATGCGGTGGATCTTCACGGGCGCGCTGAGCGCGGCGCGACATTCGGTGCGCATCTGGACGCCTTACTTCGTGCCCGATCAGCCAATCATCGCCGCCTTGAACACAGCCGCTTTGCGGGGGGTACGCATCGAGGTGCTGACGCCTGCCAATGGTGATCACCCGGGCGTGCAGTGGGCCGCGCGCGCCCATTACTGGCAGGTGATGGAACATGGTGCCCGCATTTTTGAGCGACCCGGGCCTTTCGATCACACCAAATTGATGCTGGTCGATGGTCTCTGGTGCTGCCTGGGGTCAGCCAACTGGGACGCGCGCAGCCTACGGCTCAACTTCGAGTTCAACGTTGAAGTCTATGACACTGCACTGTGCACGCAGCTGGAGGCGCTGTTCGACGGGGTCCGCAATGCATCGGTACCGGTGTTGCCCAGGATGCTGCGGGAGCGCCCGCTGGCGGTGCGATTGCGCGATGGCTTGGCACGCCTGTTCACACCCATTCTCTAACGACAGTTTGTCGAGGAGCAACGCGTCATGGAAAAGAAGAATCAATGGAACACCGGCTACTGGATCGTCGCCGTATTGCTGCTGCTGACGCTGCAGAACTACTGGCAAACGGCAAAGACCGTCGAGCCCGTGCCCTACAGCGAGTTCGAGAAGGCGCTGGCCGAGGGTCGAGTGGCGGAAGTGCTGGTGTCGGATCGCAGCGTGACCGGGCGTCTGAAGTCGCCGGACAGCCGGGGCAAGACGACGATCGTGGCGACCCGGGTCGAACCCGATCTTGCCGATCGCCTGTCGAAGTACGACGTGCCCTATGCCCGCGTGGTGGAGAGCACCTGGCTGCGCGATGTGTTGTCGTGGATCCTGCCGGCGGTGGCTTTCTTCGGCGTCTGGTTCTTCCTGTTCCGCCGCTTCGCCGAGAAGCAGGGCATGGGCGGGTTCCTCAGCATCGGCAAGAGCCGCGCCAAGGTGTTCATGGAGAAAAACACCGGTGTGACCTTTGCCGATGTGGCCGGCGTCGATGAGGCCAAGGCGGAGCTGGTCGAAATCGTCGATTTCCTGAAGAACCCGCAGGACTATGGTCGTCTTGGGGCGCGCATTCCGAAGGGCGTGCTGCTGGTCGGTCCGCCCGGCACCGGCAAGACCTTGTTGGCCAAGGCTGTGGCGGGTGAAGCGGGCGTACCGTTTTTCTCCATTTCGGGTTCGGAATTTGTCGAGATGTTCGTCGGGGTGGGCGCGGCGCGCGTGCGCGACCTGTTCGAGCAGGCACGCGGCCAGGCGCCGGCGATCATCTTCATCGACGAACTGGATGCGCTGGGCCGGGCGCGGGGTGTCGGAGGCCCCATCGGCAGCCATGACGAGCGCGAGCAGACGCTCAACCAGTTGCTGACCGAGTTGGACGGCTTCGATGCCTCCGTGGGGCTCATCATTCTGGCCGCGACCAACCGCCCTGAAATCCTCGATCAGGCGCTCTTGCGCGCCGGCCGCTTCGATCGCCAGGTGCTGGTGGACCGACCCGACAAGAAGGGCCGGCTCGACATCCTGAAGGTGCATGTCAAGAAAGTCGCGCTGGCACCCGAGGTCGACCTCGAACAGGTGGCCGCGCTGACCACCGGCTTCTCGGGCGCGGATCTGGCCAATCTGGTCAACGAGGCGGCGCTGGCCGCAACCCGCCGCCGCGCGCAGGCCGTGGAGCTGCAGGACTTCACTGCCGCCATCGAGCGCATCGTGGCCGGCCTGGAAAAGAAAAACCGCGTGCTCAACCCCAAAGAGCGCGAGACCGTGGCCTATCACGAGATGGGCCATGCGCTGGTGGCGCTGGCGCTGCCGGGCACTGACCCGGTGCACAAGATTTCCATCATCCCGCGTGGCATCGGCGCCTTGGGTTACACCCTGCAGCGTCCGACCGAAGATCGTTTCCTGATGACGCGCAGGGATCTGGAACACAAGATCGCCGTGCTTCTGGGCGGACGCGCGGCCGAGAAGCTGGTGTTTGGCGAACTCTCCACGGGGGCGGCCGACGACCTGTCGCGGGCCACCGACATCGCCCGCGACATGATCACTCGCTTCGGCATGGACGAAGGCTTGGGTTACATCGCCTTCGAAGCGCAGCGACCGCGCTTCCTCGACACGCCCGAGTTGGCCAGCGGTGGCTGCCGGGTGGCCGAATCGACCCAGGCGCGCATCGATCAGGCCATCCGCGACATCGTGATGGGCGTGTTCGAGTGCGCCTACGGGATTCTCGATGCCAATCGTGCGGTGCTGGAGCGCTGTGCTCGCGAGCTCCTGGCGCGGGAAACGCTGGATGAAGCCGATATCCGTCGCCTGACCGAGGGGCTCCAGCGCGCCACCTCGGCTACGGCGGCCGAGCCGGCCCCCCCCGCATCTACAACCCATCCCGGAGTCTCGACATGAGCGACAGCCTGCACATGTTTGCCCGCATTGCCAATCCGTCAACCGCGTACCGGCGGCCAAACTCGCCGACCAACCGAACTGCGGCCGTTGCCAGCCACCTTTGTTCACGGGCGCGCCCATCGAGCTGACCACGGCGACATTCACGCGCCACGTGGAGCGCAGCGACATTCCTCTGCTGGTCGATTTCTGGGCCCCCTGGTGCGGCCCCTGCAAGATGATGGCGCCGCAGTTCCAGCAGGACGCGCGCCTGCTGGAACCCAAGGTACGGCTGGCCAAGGTCGACACCGAGGCAGAGCCTCAATTGGCCACCCGCTTCGGCATCCGCAGCATTCCGACCCTGGCGCTGTTCCGGGGCGGGCGGGAGATCGCGCGTCAGGCCGGCGCCATGGGGGCAAAGGACATCGTGCGCTGGGCATCCTCGGCTGTGGTGAGTTGAGGGCCGATGCAGGACTTGCTCGGTACGACGCTGATTCTGCTGGTCGCCTGCAGTCTGGCGGCTGCGTTGACGGCCAGGCTGAATATCCCGACCTTGCTGGGTTATCTGCTGGTCGGTGTCTTGCTGGGCCCTCCGGTCACGGCCTGGATCATGCCGGGACCGGCGCTGAATTTCCTGTCCGAGCTGGGGGTGGCGCTGCTGCTGTTCATGGTCGGGCTGGAGTTCTCGCTCGGCCATTTCTGGCTCACCCGCAAGACCGTGCTGGTGGCCGGGACACTGCAGCTGGCGATGGTCGCCGCACCGGTGGCGTTGGCTTTGCTGTGGCTGGGGCTGCCGCTCGACAGCGCCGCACTGCTGGGCGCGGCGGCGGCCATGTCGTCGACAGCGCTGGTCAGCCGGCAGCTGGCCGATCAGGGCGAGTTGACCACACGCCACGGCCGCGGCGCCATTGCCGTGCTGGTGTTCCAGGATCTGGCCAGTGTGCCCTTGCTGGCGCTGCTGGCGATCTGGGCGCGCGGCGATGCTCCCGGGCTTGGCCGTGTGCTTGGGGAGGTGGCGGGCGTGCTGTTGCTGTTTGCCGTCTCGGCGGTTGCGTCGCGCCGCCTGTTGCATGGTTTGCTGGGCTGGGTGGCGCGGCAGGGGCACGAAGAGTCCTTCGTGCTGGTCTCGCTGAGTCTGGTGGTGGCGGCTGCGGCAGCGGCCCATGCACTGGGTGTGTCGGCTGCGCTCGGTGCCTTTCTTGCCGGCATGGTGCTGGGGGAGAGCGATTTCCGGTACCACATGGAAAACCACCTCAAGCCCTTTCGTGATGTGCTGTCGGGCCTGTTCTTCGTGACCATTGGCCTGCAGCTGGACACCGCGCAGATCGTGGCCGCACCGCTGGCGGTACTGGGTTGGCTGTTGGCCTTGGTGCCTCTCAAGATGGGGCTGAACTTTCTGGCGCTGCGCGCAACCCGCCTGGCGCGCAGGCATCGTGCTGGGTCATGGCGGCGAGTTTGCGCTTCTGCTCCTGGGCATGGTCATGCAGCAGCACCTGATCGCCGCCACCATGGTGCAACCGATGCTGGTGGCGCTGGTGTTGAGCATGGGGTTGGCACCGCTCCTGATCCGACACCATGACCGATGGGCGCGGGCTTTCAGCTGCTCGGGCGCACTCGGTCAGCCACCGCAGGCCGAAGAAGGCGAAGTCGCCGAGCGGGCGCGGTCGTTGCGCGACCATGTGATCATCTGTGAGGCGGATGACGTCGGGCTGCTGCTGAGCCGAACGCTGCGCCTGGCAGGCATACCGCATTTGCTGCTGGAATCGGACCGCCAACGGGTCGAAGCGGGGCGTGCGATGGGGGCGCCGGTGTCGTATGGCGATGCCAGTCGGCTCGACACCCTGGCCGCCGCCTGAGCTTGTCCGTGGTGGTGGCCACTGAGCGCGTAACGGATGCCCAGCTTTTGCGTAATCTGCCCAATGTCAGACTGTACCCGTTGTACCTGGCTGCGGGACTGGGACTGGCCGAGCAGGTACTGTTGATGTTGGGCATCAACGCCGACCAAGTCGACCACCGGATCGAGGAATTACGGCAGACACTCAGTGAGTCAGGTGGGGATAGACCATGAACGGGCCGACCATTTGGCTGATGGTGTCGCTACTTGCCAATATTGGCATGGCGGTTGCAATATGGCGTTTTGTTCGTACCAATCGCCAGAGGCGTGACGAGCTGAAGCATCGCCAACAAGCGCAAATCGATGACAAGGAACGGATCGCCATCGCCCTGGAGGGCGCAGGGCTGGGATTCTGGGAGTGGGATATCGCTACCGACAGCTTCAGGCTTTCTGCCCGCAGTCTGGCGATGTTCGGCTTGACCTCCGACGAGGAGGTTGGCGCCACCCATGCCGCATGGCAAGCGCGTATTCACCCGGAGGATTTACCGGTCGTTCTGGCAAAGGTGCGCGCTTACCAAGAAAACCCGTCGGAGCGATTGGAGTGCGAGTACCGCGTTCGTCATCGATCTGGCGTTTGGATTTGGGTGCTGGATCGCGGCCGTTGGCTGGGTGACGCGGGCAGGCAACTGATAGTCGGCACTCTGCTCGACATCTCTTCTCGCAAGGAAATGGAGCAGCAGTTGCTGCGTATGGCGATCACCGACCCCTTGACCGGCTTGTCGAACCGGCGGGCTTTTAACGAACGATTACAGCTGGAATGGGAGCGCCTCAAACGCAGCCCCGAGATACAAGCAGCACTTGTGCTCTGCGACATCGATCACTTCAAGCGTATCAATGACACCTATGGACACGGATGCAGCGATGAGGTGCTCAAGCACTTTGCTTCACGGTTGAGGGAACATGTTCGCGCAACCGACATGGCTGCCCGGATTGGGGGGAGGAATTCGCTGTGTTGTTGGAAGCGGCATCGATAGAAGACGCCCAAGTATGGGCGGAGCGATTTCGTCAGGACACTGCGGCGACAGCGGTGGTGTGTGGAGATGTGTCGATCAGCTATAGCGCCAGCATGGGGGTGGCTCTCCTTGACCCCCGTTTGCGCTCTGTCGAGCAGGTGATGCAGCAGGCGGACAGCGCGCTCTACCAGGCAAAAAGACAAGGGCGCAACTAAGTTGTGGGTGCACAAGTATTTCAGAATTGAGAGGAGTGGCGATGAAGGAAAAGCAAGCAGACCCGATCAAAACATTTCGCGCCCAATGGGCAGTGATGACGTTCTACGAGCGCTTCGAACAGGTGATCGCGCTCGCGCTGTCCGCAATCATTGCCGTGATCATCGTGGTCTCGCTGCTGCAGCTGATCTCGATCGTCTTCAGCCTGCTGATCATTGATGCGTTCAATCCGCTCGATCACAAGGTCTTCCAGACCGTGTTCGGCATGATCATGACGCTGCTCATCGCCATGGAGTTCAAGCATTCCATCGTGCGGGTGGCCTTGCGGCGCGACAGCATCATCCAGGTCAAGACGGTGATCCTGATCGGGCTGATCGCCCTGGCGCGTAAATTCGTGATCCTCGACCCGGAGACCGGCCCCGCCAAGGTCGCGGCGCTCGCAGGCGCGACACTGGCCCTCGGGGCGACTTACTGGCTGCTGCGCGAGCGCGATGACCGGACAGCCGGGGAAAGCTCAGATGATCAGTCGTGATCTGCGCCACGCGCAGAATGTCGGCGCGCGGCATCGCTGGCTCAATCGCCTGCAAACCGCGCTGTTGGTGCTGACCCTGCTCGGGATTGCCGCCGTCGCTGGCAGCCTGCTGTTGGGTGACGGCGGGCTTTGGCTGGCGCTTGCGGCCGCGGGGTTCACCCTGCTGCTCGAACCGGCGGCCGCCTCCGGGCTGACCTTGCGGCTGTATGGCGCACGCCCCCTGCACCCGGATGAAGCGCCCGATCTTTGGGCTGTGTTGCGCGAACTGGCGGCGCGGGCCGGGCTGCCTGCCGTGCCGGTACCGCACTACGTGCCCAGCGGGGTCGTCAACGCCTTCGCCACCGGTTCGAAGCATCACGCGGCCATCGCGCTGACCGACGGCCTGCTGCGTAGCCTCACGCCCCGCGAGTTGACCGGCGTGCTCGGCCACGAAATCGCGCATATTGCGAACGAGGATATGCGTGTCATGGGCTTGGCCGATTCCATCAGTCGGCTCACCCATCTTCTGGCCTTGTTGGGGCAGCTTGCGATCGTGCTCAGCTTGCCAGCGCTATTGCTTGGAGTCACGGAAGTCAATTGGCCCGCGTTGCTTCTACTGGCGGTCGCGCCACAGCTGGCCTTGCTGGCTCAGTTGGGCTTGTCCAGGGTGCGCGAATTCGACGCCGACCGGCTCGCTGCCGAATTGACCGGCGACCCGCACGGGCTGGCCTCGGCGCTCGCCAAGATCGAGCGGGTGAGCCGCTCCTGGCGCGCCTGGCTGCTGCCCGGATGGGGCAATCCGGAACCCTCCTGGTTGCGCACGCATCCGGCGACAGCTGAACGCATTGAGCGCTTGCTGGAACTTGCTCCGCCGCCCGCGATGCCGCCGTTTCCATCGGCCCGTTTCGCCCCCGAGGTGACCGTATCACCACGTCCGCCACGCTGGCGCACCGGCGGCCTTTGGCGCTGATTTCAACATGGAGAATGACGTGACCTACCCCGACCCCTACAGCCGCCCGGCGCCGGATCGATTCATCCGGCGCTGGCTCGTCATCACTGGCTGCATCGCCGCACTCATGCTGCTGTGGCAGTTCCTGCCCGCCATCGAAGCCTGGTTCAGTCCCCACGAAACGCAGGAGCGCACGGTGACGCCGCGCGGCGACCTGGCCGCCGACGAAAAAACCACCATCGAGCTGTTCGAGAAATCGCGCGGGTCGGTGGTTTACATCACCACGGCACAACTAGTGCGTGACGTCTGGTCGCGCAATGTCTTTTCCGTGCCGCGCGGCACCGGCTCCGGCTTCATCTGGGACGATGCCGGCCACGTGGTGACCAACTTCCACGTGATCCAGGGGGCATCGTCTGCCACGGTCAAACTGGCCGACGGTCGCGATTATCAGGCTGCGCTCGTTGGCGCCAGTCCTGCGCACGACATCGCGGTACTCAAGATTGGCGTCGGCTTCAAGCGCCCGCCGGCGGTGCCGGTGGGCACCAGTGCCGATCTCAAGGTGGGGCAAAAGGTCTTTGCCATTGGCAATCCCTTCGGGCTCGACTGGACGCTCACCACCGGCATCGTCTCGGCGCTTGACCGCACCCTTTCCGGCGACGCCAGTGGCCCGGCCATTGACCACCTGATCCAGACCGACGCCGCTATCAACCCCGGCAATTCCGGTGGCCCGCTGCTCGATTCGGCTGGGCGGCTGATCGGCATCAATACCGCCATCTACAGTCCGTCTGGCGCCTCGGCCGGCATCGGCTTTGCGGTGCCGGTCGATACCGTCATGCGCGTGGTGCCGCAACTCATAAAGACCGGCAAGTACATCCGTCCGGCGCTGGGCATCGAGGTGGATGAGCAGCTCAACGCGCGTCTGCAGGCGCTGACCGGCAGTAAGGGCGTATTCGTATTGCGCGTGACGCCGGGCTCGGCGGCGCACAGGGCCGGGCTCGTCGGCGTCGAGGTCACCGCAGGCGGCATCGTGCCCGGCGATCGCGTTATCAGCATCGACGGTATCGCCGTCGACGACGTCACCACATTACAGGCCCGGCTAGACGACAAGAACGTTGGAGATGTTGTGGTCTTGTTAGTGGAGCGGGCCGGCAAGACTCGCGAGATGCTTGTGGAACTACAACCGGGAGTTTGATGGAAAGTGGGTCATGGATCTGCACAGCGAAGCAGCCAAGCGACTTCAGCCTTGCGCCGAACTACGAGCCCTAGCTAGTGCAGTGGGGAGAAGGCTGTTTAGGTTAAATGGATATAAGGGAGTCATTTTTGATTGTGTTTTTAAAAGAAGGTGTTGATTTTTTTGGGTAAGCATTTAGGGCGTCCAAGGGTTGGAGCAGTTGGCACGGATGAGAGAGCTCAATGCTCGCTAGGGATTGGATCTATGTGTTTTTTCTGACTGACTGCTTACGTGTTGGAACGGGCAACATCGGAAAAGGATGAATCTTTATTCTCACCATTTACCGTATTTTTCGAGCCTGGGCGAAAATTAGGATGATACTTTAGCGCCCTTAATCATTCTCCCATGAAAGGCAAAACGATCCAGTCTCGGGTGTAAGTGCTCACAACATACTGATATAAAAGGGATTTTTTATGAATAGGAGAGCGCGCGACGTTTCTCTCTGTTTTTAGGGTTAGGATGAAACTTTATTTGCATCCCACACTTGCTCCAAGCTCGCAGGTTTTATCTCGGCGGCAATATGCGGCGCGCATCAGCTAAAGAAAAACGAATAATTCGGTTATAAGCTATCAACTAATCGAATCCATACGCCGAGACCATGAACTATCAGGATCTTCAGATCGACTGGCTGAAATGCTTTGTCGCCGTGGTGGATGCCGGTTCGCTGTCAGGCGCAGCGCCCGAGGTTCATCGCTCTCAATCTGCCGTCAGCATGCAGTTGAAAAAACTGGAGGCAGCGCTGAACTGTCAGCTCCTGAGGCGCGGCCCCAGGCAGCATCAGTTGACGCCACAAGGACAACTACTCCTGGGCTATGCGCGACGCATGCTCGACCTGCATGCAGAAACTCAGGCTGCCTTTCATGGCCAGGAGCTGACCGGGCAGATTCGTCTGGGTGTTCCTGATGATCACGCCGCCCGCTATCTCACGCCGGTGCTCAAACGTTTCGCACAGCACCATGGCAGTGTGGAAATCGAGTTGAATTGCGAACAGTCGACCGCCTTGATTCCTCGTGTCGAGAAAGGGGAACTCGACCTCGCGCTGGTATCACGCGACCATCCCCGGCACGGAACCCTGCTGTTTCATGAACCACTGGTGTGGGTTGGCTCGGCGCAGTTCCAGACATGGCGGCGCGACCCGCTGCCGATTGCCGTCTACGAAAGCACCAGCCTGGCGAAGCGCAGCGCCATCAACTCGCTCGCTTTGCAGGGGCGCCGCTACAAGGTGGTCTACAACAGCTCCAGCCTGGCTGGGCAACTCGCAGCGGTTGAGAGCGGTTTGGCCATTGCGGTGCTGACCCAATGCAGTGCGCCTGCCCACCTGGAAACCTTGGGTGCTGAGCACGGGCTGGGGCCGCTTGAACCGATGGAAGTGGCGGTCTATCGAAGCAGGGCCTCACAAGCATCGGCGGCTGTCGACAGACTTCACAGCCTGTTGATCCAGACACTCAGGCAGTCGTCTGCAACATAGACGCGCTGCCTAGGCCGACGGCTATTAACGTCCGCTTCTGGCCGGTTTCTGCCTGTCGCCAGGCGCAGCTTCGGATAGACATCTACCTCGTGTACACACCCTGCTGAGCTTTTCCACCGACCGCCCCAGCCTGCTGTGTTGCCCCTACCTTCTTAGTCCTCGCCGAAACGGTCTTTGACCCCCTTCCTTCCCAGTACCGAACCTCTCGCCCGCGGCACATCCGCGTGCCGTGCGTTTTGTCTGGGAGGTTGGGTTCGGGGATGCATGCAACAACGGTGCTGTACGGCCAAGTAATTGTGGTGTTGGCCATTACCCTGTCCGGGGTATGGGGTGCCACCCAGCGGACGGCAGCCGCGCTCGGTTACCAGGCTCGCCTTGGCGCGCCCTGGTTCGAACTACTGGGCACGCCGGTCTATCATCCCTGGCGTCTGTTTGAGTGGTGGTTCGTCTTCGATGCCTACGCGCCGGACGTATTCAATGTCGGCGGTAGCATCGCTGCTTGCAGCAGCCTGCTGGCGTTGGTGGTGGCCATTGGCATGGCGATCTGGCGGGCGCGCCAGGCACGCCGAGTCACCACCTACGGCTCGGCGCGCTGGGCCGACGCGGATGAGGTGCGCAAGGCTGGCCTGACCCAGCCTGCGGGTGTGTTCCTCGGCCAATTCGACAATCAGTATCTGCGTCACGAAGGCCCCGAACATGTGCTGACCTTCGCGCCGACGCGCTCGGGCAAGGGCGTCGGCCTGGTGGTACCCACCCTGCTCACCTGGCCGGCCTCGGCGGTCATCCACGACATCAAGGGCGAGAACTGGAGCCTGACTGCGGGATGGCGCTCGCGCTTCTCGCACTGCCTGCTGTTCAACCCCACAGACCTGGCCTCGGCCGCCTACAACCCGCTGCTGGAAGTGCGGCGCGGCGCCCACGAGGTGCGCGACGTGCAGAACATCGCCGACATCCTGGTCGACCCGGAGGGAGCGCTGGAGCGGCGTAACCACTGGGAGAAGACCAGTCATGCGCTGCTGGTCGGCGCCATCCTACACGTGCTCTACGCCGGTCAGGACAAGACCCTGCGCGGCGTCGCCAACTTCCTCTCAGATCCGGCCTGCACCTTCGAGCTGACCCTGCACCGGATGATGACCACGCCGCACCTGGGCGATGCGCCCCATCCAGTGGTGGCCTCGGCCGCGCGGGAGGTGCTGAACAAGAGCGACAACGAGCGCTCTGGCGTGCTGTCCACCGCCATGTCCTTCCTCGGCCTGTATCGCGATCCAACGGTGGCCGAGGTCACCTCGCGCTGCGACTGGCGCATCGCCGACCTGATCTCGGCCGAGCATCCGGTGTCGTTGTATCTGGTGGTGCCGCCCTCGGATATCAGCCGCACCAAGCCACTGATCCGCCTGATCCTCAACCAGGTCGGCCGGCGCCTGACCGAGTCGCTCGACGGCTCCGACGGTATCGAGCGCCGGCACAAGCTGCTGCTGATGCTCGATGAATTTCCGGCGCTGGGGCGGCTGGATTTCTTCGAGACGGCGCTGGCCTTCATGGCCGGCTATGGGCTGCGCGCGTTCCTGATCTCGCAATCACTGAACCAGATCGACAAGGCCTACGGCCAGAACCACTCGATCCTCGACAATTGCCATGTGCGGGTGACCTTCGCCACCAACGACGAGCGCACCGCCAAACGCATCTCAGAGACCCTGGGTACTGCCACCGAACTGCGCGCGCAGCGCAACTACGCCGGCCACCGTCTGGCGCCCTGGCTGGGCCATCTGATGGTGTCTCGCCAGGAAACCGCACGCCCGCTGCTGACCCCTGGTGAGGTGATGCAGCTGCCCAGCGACGAGGCCGTGGTGATGCTCTCCGGCCTGGCGCCAATCCGCGCTAAGAAGCTGCGCTATTTCACCGATGCCAACTTCCAGAGCCGGGTGCTGCCGGCGCCGCACTTACAGCCTGGCCGCTATGCCGACGCACCGGCGCCACGCGCAGACGACTGGAGCGACTTGGATGTGCCTGTGGTCGTTGACGCTTCACCGGCCGGGCTGACCGACGACGAGACCGTCGAGGACGGCGGCCCGCGCCGTCAGCCCGAGCTGGCGGAACTCGCCCAGTTGCCGGATCACGACGAGCTGACCAGCGACCTGCAGCTGCTCGACGAGGACGACATTCCCACGCCCTTCCCCACCCAGCCGGATCCACGCCTACAGCGCGTCGCTCGGCTGGCCACACTCGACCCTGACGATGGAATAGCCCTATGAGCAGAGCCCGCCTCAACCTGTTTATCCAACCCGAGCACGCCAAGCGTCTGAACGAACTGGCGATCACCAAGGGCGTATCGAAGTCCTCGATCATCGCCGCGGCGCTGGCCTCCTGGCTGTCGCCCGAGTCCGGCGAGCAGCGCGAGGTGGCCATGGCCAAGCGCCTGGACCGGCTGTCACGTCAGTTCGAGCGCCTGGAGCGCGACCAGCACATCCTGATCGAGACTGTGGCGCTGTATGTGCGCTACTACCTCACGGTCAGCACACCTGTACCCGAGGCTCACCAAGAAGCAGCACGCGCGCAGGGCAAGCTGCGCTTCAGCCAGTTCGTCGAGCAATTGGGGCGCCACCTGCAGCGCGGACGCAGCCTGGTCAGAGACGTGCACGAAGAGGTTCAGGCAGAGGCTCAGGTCTCGGGAGAGCGCCCATGACTGTCGCCTCTTCCCCTGTGCTGAGTGCGGCGGCAACTTCTCTGGATCGGCGCACGCGCATGTTGCGCACGGCAATGGGCCCACTGATCGCTGCCGCCCTGGACGACCCGGACGTGGTCGAGGTGATGCTCAACCCCGACGGCGCGCTCTGGCTGGATCGACTGTCCGCTGGCCGCGCCCATCTAGGCACGCTAGCGGCTGCCGATGGTGAACGGATCATCCGCCTGGTGGCTGCGCATGTCGGCCAGGAGGTACATCGCAACAAGCCTCTGCTGAGTGCAGAGTTGCCAGAGACTGGTGAGCGCTTCGAAGGTGTACTACCGCCCGTAGTGGCTGGGCCGACCTTCGCTCTGCGCAAACGCGCCGCCGGCGTCATCCCGCTACAGCAGTACGTGGCCGACGGCATTCTCAGCGCCGCGCAGGCCGAGCACCTGCGTGTGGCCGTAAGTGAGCGGCAGAACATCCTGGTGGCAGGCGGCACCAGCAGCGGGAAGACCACTCTGGCCAACGCGCTGCTGGCCGAGGTGGCCGGTAGTGGTGACCGCGTGCTGGTGCTGGAGGACACGGTCGAACTGCAGTGTCCGGCCTTCGATCACGTCGCTCTGCGCACCAAGCCCGGCGTGGTCTCCATGGCTGATCTGGTGCGCAGCACGCTGCGTCTGCGCCCCGACCGCGTGGTGGTCGGCGAGGTGCGCGGCGGTGAGGCACTGGATCTGATCAAGGCCTGGGGCACCGGCCATCCCGGCGGTATCGCCACCATCCATGCCGGTTCCGCGCAGGGGGCGCTGCTGCGCCTGGAGCAACTGATCCTGGAGGTCGCCCTGGCCGCGCCGCGGGCGTTGATCGCCGAGGCGGTCAACCTGTTGGTGTTTCTCGCCGGACGTGGCCGCACGCGCTATGTCCAGCAGATCGCCCGCGTCACCGGCTATGACGAGCGCGGCTATCAACTCACTTCCATCGCCCCCGCATTCATTCCTTCACTGACTCAGGAAAACAGTCATGACTGCCTGCCATCCCCGCGTTGCTAATCGTCGTCGCCTCGTCGGCGCCTTGATGCTCGGCGCCCTCTGCTTGAGCGCCTCCCTGCCAGTGCTCGCCGCTGGCTCCGGAATGCCCTGGGAAGGACCACTGCAATCGATCCTTGATTCGGTACAGGGGCCGGTGGCGCGCATCATCGCGGTGATCATCATCATTACCACAGGCCTGACGCTGGCCTTCGGCGACACCAGTGGCGGCTTTCGCAAGCTGATCCAGATTGTCTTTGGCCTGTCGATTGCCTTCGCCGCGTCGTCGTTCTTCCTCAGCTTTTTCAGCTTTGCCGGCGGGGCGGTGATCGCATGAACGGCGAGCGCGAACTCATCCCCGGTTTCGAGGTGCCACTGCACCGCTCGCTGGCCGAGCCGATTCTGCTCGGTGGCGCGCCGCGCAACGTGGCGATCCTCAACGGTACTCTGGCGGCGGTGGTCGGTCTGGGCCTGCAGCTGTGGCTGCCTGGCTTGGCGCTCTGGTTGGTCGGCCACACGCTGGCGGTGTGGGGCGCACGTCTGGATCCGCAGTTCCTGCAGGTATTTGCCCGGCATATCAAGCAGCCGTCGCTGCTGGATGTGTGAGGAGGCCGCCATGCTGAACCTCACCGAATACCAGCGCCGCCCCGCACAGTTGGCCGACTGGCTGCCCTGGGCCGGTCTCGTCGCACCCGGCGTCGTATTGAACAAGGACGGTTCTTTCCAACGCAGCCTGCGCTTTCGCGGGCCAGACCTGAACAGCGCCACCCAAGGCGAGCTGGTGGTCACCTCGGCGCGCCTGAACAATGCCCTGCGTCGCCTTGGATCGGGCTGGGCGCTGTTTGTCGAGGCCGAGCGCCTGGCGGCCGCCGACTACCCTGACAGCGATTTTCCCGAGCCGTTGTCCTGGCTGGTGGACGAGGAGCGCCGTGCTGCCTTCGAGGCGCACGGAAGCCACTTCGAGAGCAGTTATCACCTGACGCTGCTCTACCTGCCACCGGAAGAATCGCGCTCGCGCGCCGCCGGCCTGCTCTACGAGCACCGGCCGCAACGCGGAGTCGACTGGCGCGAACGGCTGACCGCCTTTGTCGCCGAGACAGATCGTCTCTTCGACCTGCTGGACGGAGTGATGCCAGAGCTCGCCTGGCTCGATGACAGCCAGACGCTGACTTACCTGCATGCCACGATTTCGCCCCATCGCCAGCGGGTGGCTGTACCCGAGGTGCCTTTCCATCTCGATGCTCTGCTGGCCGACAGTCCTTTGGCCACTGGCCTGGCACCGCGCTTGGGTGAGCAGCACCTACGCGTGCTGTCGGTACGTGGCTTTCCCACCTCGACCTGGCCAAGCGTGCTGGATGACCTCAACCGTCTGGGCTTCGCCTATCGCTGGTCGACCCGTTTTATCTGCCTGGACAAGGTTGAGGCCGAGAAGGAACTGGTGCGCCTGCGCCGGCAGTGGTTTGCCAAGCGCAAGGGCGTCCTGGCGCTGCTGCGCGAAGCGATCTTCCAGCAGGAAAGCCCACTGCTCGACAGCGACGCCGCGAACAAGGCCAGCGACGCCGACGCGGCGCTGCAGGAACTCGGTGCCGACCAAGTCGCCTTCGGCTATGTGACGGCCACGGTGACGGTGAGCGATGCCGACGCCCAGATCGCCGACGAGAAGCTGCGCCGGGTCGAGCGGGTGATCCAGGGCCGCGGCCTCGTCACCATCGCCGAGAGTCTCAACGCGGTGGAGGCCTGGCTCTCGTCGATCCCCGGCAACGCCTACGCCAACGTCCGTCAGCCGTTGATCTCCACCGTCAACCTGGCGCACCTGATGCCGGTCTCGGCAGTCTGGGCTGGCCCGGCACGCAACGAACATCTGGATGCCCCTCCATTGGTGATCACCCGCACCGATGGCGCAACACCGTTTCGCCTGGTCACCCACGTTGGCGACGTCGGCCACACCCTGGTGGCTGGCCCTACCGGCATGGGCAAATCGGTGTTGCTGGCGACCCTGGCCCTGCAGTTCCGACGCTACCCGGGCGCGCGCCTGTTTCTCTTCGACATGGGGCGCTCGCTGCGCGCTACGGTGCTGGGCCTGGGTGGCGAGCACTACGCCCTCGGAGGCGACGGCGACCTGGCCTTCCAGCCTCTGGCGCGCATCGATCAGCCAGGATACCGAGCCTGGGCCGCCGAGTGGCTGGAGGCGCGCCTGCTGCAGGAAGGTGTGGCCGTCGACCCCGAGCAGAAAGCCGCGCTGTGGACGGCGCTGGACAGTCTGGCCGGCGCGCCCGAGGCGCAGCGCACACTGACCGGTTTGTCCGTGCTGCTGCAGGACAACGCTCTTCGCCAGGCGCTGCAACCCTATGTGCTAGGCGGCGCTCATGGCGCATTGCTGGATGCCGACCGGGATCGTCTGGGCAGCGCCGATGTGCAGTGCTTCGAGATGGAGGAGCTGATGCACAGCAAGGCGGCGGTGGCGGCAGTGCTGAGCTACCTGTTCGCTCGCTTCGAGGAACGTTTCGACGGCGCGCCGACACTGCTGATCCTCGACGAGGCTTGGCTGTTTCTCGACGATCCGCTGTTCGCCGCACGCATCCGCCAGTGGCTCAAGACCCTGCGCAAGAAGAACGTCAGCGTCATCTTCGCCACCCAGTCGCTGGCCGACATCAAGGATTCCAGCATCGCTGCGGCAATCATAGAGAGCTGCGCCAGCCGCATTTTCCTGCCCAACCCGCAGGCGGGAGAGCCTCAGATCCGAGGCATCTACCAAGGGTTCGGCCTCAACGACCGGCAGATCGAGATCATCGCCCAGGCCACGCCCAAGCGTGATTACTACTACCAGTCGCGCCTGGGCAACCGCCTGTTCGATCTCGATCTGGGGCCGTTGGCGCTGGCCTTCGCCGCCTCGGCCAGCCCGGCCGAGCAGCGCGAGATCGACCGCATCCTGCTGGCGTACGGCACCGCCAGTTTCGCCCCTGCCTGGTTGCGTCACCGCGGCCTGGACTGGGCTGCCGACCTGCTCACCGCTTATCCCTCGTCACGCAAGGAGTGCCTGCCATGAGTTCCCCTTCCCATCGCTTTCCCGGCGCAACGCTGCTGGTACTGGGTCTGCTGGCCGTGAAGCCGGTACACGCCTTCACCGTAATCGATCCTACCAACCTGGTGCAGAATACCTTGACCGCAGTACGCACCCTGGAGATGGCGAACAACCAGGTTCGCCAGTTGCAGAACGAAACCCAGATGCTGCTGAACCAGGCCCGTCACCTGCAGCGCCTGGACTACAACGTGGTCAGCCAGTTGCGCGCGAGCCTGGCCAATACCGAGCGGCTGCTCGCCGAAGCGCGAGGGTTGGCCTACGAAGTGCAGCGCCTGGATCAGGAGTTCAGCCGACTCTACCCGAACGAGTACACCGGCGACGTCAGCAGCCAGCGCCTGGCAGACGAAGCGCGGGAACGCTGGCAACAGGGCCTCGACGGGCTGCATACGGCGCTGCGCGTGCAGGCTCAGGTGAAACAGAGCCTGGTCGAGGATGAAAGCGCCTTGGCCGCTCTGGTGCAGCAGAGCCAGTCCGCGGGTGGCGCCTTGCAGGCTGCCCAGGCCACCAACCAACTGCTGGCCCTGCAGGCCAAGCAGTCGATCCAGGCGCAGCAACTGCAGATCACCCAGAACCGCGCCGTCGCCTTGGAGCTTGCCCGTCAGTCTGCAGCAGCCGAAGAGGCGCGCGAACGGCGGCGACGCTTTATGGGCAGCGGCACACCCTACACCCCCTACCCAGTGCAGTTCTATCGGTAGAGAGGTGCCCTCATGAGATTCCTGATACTGCTGCCGCTGCTGGTGCTGGTCGCCTGCGGACAGTACGACAACGGGGTCATGGCTCGGCAAGACGATGCGACTGAGCGCTTCTACTCCGGCTGTGCTCGGCCCGGCGAGTTTCTGCGGCTTACCGACTTGCCCGCGATTGCACCAAGCTTCGACGAGGACGTGCAATGAACGACGTCAGCGTGATCGACCGTTTCCTCGAGGTGTTCGGGCTGTACATCGACACCGGCTTCGGGTTGCTCGGCGGCGAGGTGGCCTTTCTTACCATGACCCTGGTGGTGATCGACATGACCCTGGCCGGGCTGTTCTGGGCCATGGGCGGTGAGGACGTCAGCGCCAAACTGATCCGCAAGACCCTCTATGTCGGTGCCTTCGCCTTCATCATCGGCAACTTCAATGCCCTGGCGAAGATCGTCTTCAACTCCTTCGCCGGGTTGGGTCTGCTGGCTTCAGGTTCTACGTTGAGTCATGCGGAGTTTCTGCAGCCAGGGCGATTGGCCGCGATTGGGGTTGATGCCGGAGGGCCGCTGCTTGAGCAGATCAGCAGCCTCAGCGGTTTTCCCGAAGTCTTCAGCAACCTGCACAGCATCCTGGTGCTGTTTCTGGCCTGGCTGGTGGTGATCGTCAGTTTTTTCTTCCTGGCCATTCAGCTGTTCGTGACCTTGGTCGAATTCAAGCTGACCACCCTCGCCGGCTTCGTGCTGGTGCCCTTTGCGCTGTGGAACAAGACCGCCTTTCTCGCCGAGAAGGTGCTCGGCAACGTGGTCGCGGCCGGCATCAAGGTGCTGGTGCTGGCGGTGATCGTCGGCATTGGCAGCGGGCTGTTCGCCGAGTTCCAGGCCGTACCGGACGAGCCCTCCATCGACCATGCGTTGGTGGTCATGCTCGCCTCGCTGGCCTTGCTCGGCCTGGGAATCTTCGGGCCGGGCATTGCCACCGGGTTGGTCTCTGGCGCACCGCAACTGGGTGCTGGTGCAGCAGCCGGTACCGCACTGGGCGCGGCGGGCATGGCTGCTGGTGCTGCTGCAGTCGCCACAGGTGTCGGCGGCGCGGTATTGGCCGGCGCGCGTATGGCACCCGGTGCAGCTCGCTTGGCAATCGGTGGCGCTCGCGCTCTGGCAGGAGCCCCCTCCGGCGCTGCGGCAAGTGGCGCCCCAGCAGCTTCCGATCCTGTAACTGCCCCTACCAAACAGCCCGACTGGGCCAGGCGCCTGCAGCGCAGGCAACAACTCTCACAGGCCACCAGCACGGTCGCCCACACCCTTCGTGGTGGCGATGGCGGTGGTTCATCACCTGGGCCGCAGATTCGCGACCCATCGAATTCGTAAAGGAGGACGAAGATGCGATTCACACGTCCACGGGTGCGCTACAGCGACACCCCCCAACCCATCACACCCTACCAGGCCGCAGCACAGGCCTGGGACCTGCGCATGGGCAGCAGCCTGGCGCAGGCACGCAACTGGCGACTGATGGCCTTCGGTTGTCTGGGCCTGGCGCTGCTGATGGCAGGCGGACTGGTCTGGCGTTCGGCGCAGTCGACGGTGACGCCCTACGTGGTGGAGGTCGACAACCTCGGCCAGGTGCGCGCCGTTGGCGAAGCCGCCAGTCCTTACCAGCCCCAGGATGCGCAGATCGCCCATCACCTGGCGCGCTTTATCGAGCAGGTGCGTTCTCTGTCGATCGATCCGGTGGTGGTGCGGCAGAACTGGCTGGAGGCCTATCACTCCACCACCGACCGAGGCGCAGCCACCCTCAACGACTATGCCCGCGCCAACGATCCCTTCACCCGGGTCGGTAAGGAGTCGGTATCGGTCGAGGTCACCAGCGTGGTGCGTGCCAGCGACAGCTCGTTCCAGGTGCGCTGGATCGAACGCCGTTTCGTGAATGGTTCGGCCGCCGGCCTGGAGCGCTGGACCGCGGTGATCTCGCTGGTGCTGCAGCCTCCACGCACCGAGGAAAAGCTGCGCCGCAACCCGCTCGGCATCTACGTCAACGGCCTGTCCTGGAGCCGTGAACTGGACACTATGGAAGGAGCCAAGAAACCATGAGAACTACCCAGAGCATCTACATCTGCCCTTTGCTACTGAGCATGCTGGCCGGCTGCGCCAGCCAAGAACCACCAGTGATCGTCCTGGACGAACCGGTCGAGGCGCAGCGTCTGCCGGAGCCGCCCAAGCCTATCGAAGTGGTGGAAGTGCCCAAGCCCCTGGCCCTGCCGGCGCAGCTCAAGCCACTGCCGGAAACTCAACCCAGCAAATCGGCCAAGGAGCCGGCCGATGAGCGCGTGCGGGTCTCGCGCGCCAATCGCGAGGCTCGGGTAGCACCGAGCCGGGAAGGCTATATCAACGCCATCCAGATCTGGCCCTACTCCGATGGCGCGTTGTATCAGGTGTACACCAGCCCGGGTCGGGTGACGGCGATTAACCTGCAGCCCGGCGAAGAGTTGATCACTGTGGCCGCCGGCGACACCGTACGCTGGATCGTCGGCGATACCACCAGCGGTAGCGGCGACGAGTTACGCACCAGCGTGCTGATCAAGCCGACGCGGGTCGATCTCAAGACCAACCTGGTGATCACCACCACGCGCCGCACCTATCTGATCGAGCTGATTTCCACCGAGCAGGCCTGGATGGCGTCGGTGTCCTGGAACTATCCGAAGGATCGCATGCTCGCCCTGCAACGCCGTGCCAGTGCCGCTCAGGCCGCGGCGCCAGTGGACGCAGGCTTGGTCTTGGAGCAGTTGCGCTTTCGCTATGCGATCAGCGGCAGCAATCCACCCTGGAAGCCGCTGCGCGCCTTCGATGACGGCCGCAAGGTGTATATCCAGTTCCCCGCAGGAATCGCCCAGGGCGAGCTGCCGCCGCTGTTCGTGATCGGCCCGGAAGGCGGTGGGCAACTGGTCAACTACCGCTTCCGCTCGCCCTACTACATCGTCGACCGCCTGTTCGGCGCGGCCGAGTTGCGCCTGGGTGCCGACAAGGGTGACGTGGTGCGGATCGAGCGCACCGATGGCGTGGCACGGAGGCCCTGAGCATGACGGCCAAGGACGACAAACAAACCGCGACAACCTCGCTACCGCCCAAGGAAGCGCCGGAGTCGCTGGAGCTGCGCGCCAAGCCGCGTCCGGTCACCCGACTCAATCCGCGCATGCTGGCGGTAGTGGTCGGCGGCCTGTCGGCTGCGGTACTCGGAGCCATGCTGTGGTCGCTGCAGCCGCAGCAGCGCCGACAGGGCGCCGAGCCGAACGAGCTATACAACGTCGACCGCGTGGCACGCTCCGAGGGGCTGGAGCAGTTACCGGCAGACTACTCGCAGCTGCCGCCTCCCCCTGCACCCGAGGTACCGCAACTGGGCCCACCGCTGCCCGGCGATCTGGGCGGGCCAATCCTCAGGGCCGAGCAGCAGGCGCAGGGCTATGGTCACGGTCCGGATGCCGCTGAAGCAGAGCGCCTGGCCCTGCTCAAGGAAGCTGAGGAAGCAGCGCAGTCCTCGGTGTTCTTCCAGACCAGCAGCGCGAGGAAATCGAACGTTGCATCCACTGGGAGCGCCCAGCCAGATCCCATGACCCTGGGTATGGCCTCGTCAGGCGCGGTAGCCGCAGTTGCAGGAACGCCGACCCAGCAGGAACGAAACGAGGCGTTTCTCAGTAAATCCGTAAACGCACAAATCCGTAATTCCGGACTGCTGCAGATACCTGAGTCGCCTTACCAGGTGATGGCCGGCACCGTCATCGCGGCGGCGCTGGTCACCGGGATCAAGTCGGATCTACCTGGCGACGTGATCGCCACAGTGACCGAGCCGGTCTACGACAGTGCCACCGGCCAGCACATGCTGATCCCTCAGGGTGCACGCCTGCTGGGCCGCTACAACAGTCAGGTGAGCTATGGGCAGAGCCGCGTGCAGGTGGTGTGGCAGCGGGTGATCTTGCCGGACACCTCGTCCTTCCAGCTCGACAACCTGGTTGGTACGGACGCCGCCGGCTATGCCGGTCTCGAGGATGGCGTCGACTGGCACTGGGATCGAATCCTCGCCGGCGCGGCCATGACCAGCCTGCTGGGTATCGGAGCCGAGTTGGCGGCACCGACCAGTCGCACCGATGGCGACCGCGTCATCATCGCCGGGCGCGACAGCCTGCAGGACACGGTGAATCAGGTCGGCCAGGAGGTCAGCCGCCGCAACCTCGATATCCAGCCCACGCTGACCCAGCGTCCCGGCCTACCCCTGCGCGTGATCGTCAACCGCGACCTGGTGCTGCGTCCCTATCAGCCCTTCTCCGCTCAACAGAGGAACCTGCAATGAGCACGACCAAGCTGCGTCTCGGCCCACTGCCGAAAACTGAGAACCTGAAGCTGACCTTCACCTGCCCCGCCAGCCTGAAGGCCGACCTCGAGCGCTACGCGGCGCTGCACTCACAGACCTACGGTGAAGAAGTCGACGCCCTGACACTCATTCCGCACATGCTGGAGGCCTTCATGGCGAGGGATCGGGTGTTCAGGAGAACAAATACACAATCTTGCAGCGGCAATTGATAAGCCTGCATCCCCTCCCAGCTGCCGTGATGACAACGGCAGAAAACCCACATACGGTTGAAAACCGTGACCTAATACATCACACTTATCGCCATGATCGTAAGCTTCCGGCACAAAGGTCTACGCATTTTCTTTGAATCTGGCTCAACCAAAGGCATCCGGGCCGACCACGCAAAGCGCCTGGGCCGAATGCTGAGTTTTATGGATAGAGCCAATGAACCCGCCGACCTCGACATCCCCGGTTGGCGGCGACACCCCCTCAAAGGGGAACTGGATGAGTTCTGGTCACTCACCGTCAATGGAAACTGGCGAGTGATCTTTCGATTCGTGGGTAGCGACATCGAGCTCGTCGACTACCTTGACTACCACTAAACAGGAGGGGGTTATCCATGACCATGTTCAACCCACCGCATCCTGGTGAAACCCTGCTTGAGGACGTGCTCCCCGAACTGGGCATCAGCATTGCCGAACTTGCCCGCCGCCTTGGCTTTGCGCGGGAATCCCTGTCTCGCATCTTGCACGGCCATGCGCCGGTCAGTCCGGACTTGGCTGTTCGCCTAGAGTTGGCCGGCATCGGCAAAGCTCGCACCTGGCTCGGAGTACAAGCCGACTACGACCTTTGGCAAGCCAGGCATCGCGAACAGCCGCACATCGAGCGCTTTGCTGCGATTGCTTAATTCCGTATGGAAGATGACTACTGAAACGAGGGAGGCGACATCGATGAGAAGAAAGATTCTTGGGAGCAATTCAAGCCCACTATCGGCCTTCTTCAGGAGCAGCTCTGATACAGCCAAGCGCGCTGCTTACGGCGCAGCAGCTGAGCGCGCCATCGAAAGTCAGCGCAAAGTACTCGAAGAAGTGAAACGCATAAGAGAGCTGACTCTATCAGTACAACCGGTTTGAGGCCGACCTTGAGCGATATGCGATATCAAGCTCAAATCCCTTTCTCAAAACCAGCCATGTATCGGGGATCTGCACTGCCGTTCTAACCAAAGGTTTTCATGAACGGCTCAGCACAATGTTTGATTGCTGCGACCACATGCGGTGCTTGCTCACCCAGTTCAGTTGAGCGCGCCAGCACCCGCTCAAGCGCGCTCAACTGCCCCCGGATTACTTCTTCTGGCCGCGTTACATCACAGACCTGAGCGAAGTCCAGCAGCCCTTGGCGCGACGCAAAGAGCGATTTGTTGCCCACAAGGTCCAGCGCTAATACGTCCTCAGGAATATAGGCCGTGGTGTTGACGATATCGTAGGCTGGGGCGAGCCGGGCGTCGCGCTGAGTGGGGGCGGAATACAGCAGGCCGAAGTTTTTCAGATGGGCGTCACCGTTACCAACGATGCAGCTCAAGGTCACGATGGCGAAAAGCTGTGCCAGCGATTCTTGCACCTGTTCAGGCGCGCAGAACAGGCGGATGGCTTTGGCGATGGCCGAATAGCTCTTGCTGTATTTTTGCTCCGCAGCCAGCCCCATCAACGCTGCCATGTCCTCGAAGCCGATGGGGTTGAGCTGCTTATCCCGGTCGAAGCGGCGCATGACGAACAGCTTGGCATTGTCGGAGAGGTAAAATTCCGGCACGGCAATGCCCACCTCCTTTGCCACGGACATGCAAAGGAACTCGTTGATCGCCAGCCCCGGAAACTCATCCCGACCGCTCTTGATTATCAGATCGGAGGTTTTCGAGGTGAAGCGTTGTGGCACTGAGTCCTGATGTTCCGGCACCAGCACCTTAGGCTGAACGCCCGATATACCGGCGCGCAGGATGTAACGATCGACTAAGCCGGCAAAAATATCTTCTGCTCCGTCCCAGGCGAGGATTTCTTCCAATTTTTCTCCGGGGAACTGCTGCCTGCGTAACAGCGCATCGACCTCAGGCGAACTGACCGCCACCCTGCCGATAGGCGAACTGCTCCCAGACAGTGCCAATAGCAACATCGGGTCAACGTTGGCCACCTTGGCCAGACGATTGCGCAGTTGTTCCAGGACGTAGCCTTCCGGCAGGTTCATCTGGAAAATGGGGTGCAGCTCCCGATGGCGGTATTCGTCCAAGCGCACAGGCATGAGCAAGCTGATCGCTGCCTGAGCCTTGGCGTCCTCTTGGTAGCGGAACAGGTAGTCAGTACCACTGGTAAGAATCCTCCCACTGGCACCCTCAGGCGTTGCAACCTGCAGCACGGCAGTCATCAGTCGAATACTCCATGGATTTCGTCCAGAGTGGGCATGGCTGCCGGAACCACATTGAGCTCAGAGTCGAGGGCGGCTAGTACTCGCGCATAGGCAATCATCCCCACCGAGAGGTCGCCCCTCTCGATGGCGATCACCTTCTGGCGGGTGATGCCCGCGAGGGAAGCGAGCGCTGCCTGCGTCAACCCACGATTGAGACGGCGCTGCCGAAGCTGCTCGCCGAGGCGAAGTGTGATTAGGGAGCAGTCCATGTTTCGTATACGAGACAAATTAGGATAAATGTAACGTATACCGAACCAGCACAAAAATCAAATACCGCGAGCTAATAAATCCAAGAATCGATGCATTCATCAGATTGATGCCTAGGGATGATCTGAAGTAGCCCTACATTTCCGGCCGACCAACCACTGGACTCGGTCGGTGTAGCGCTTATCCCAGGTGCTCATCAAGATCCGCCGGCAAGGTTATTTGGTAGGTTGGGTTCAAGCGACCACCGGGAACCAGACAGCGCTTCCCCTTCCCGAGATAGACGCCGTCCAACGAGAGATGATCCACCCAGGCGTGCTGGTGGCGTTCTGCGAGGGCTAGGAACAAGCGCTTGGCTTTTATGCTGGTGCAATGTCGCAGCAGCATGCTTACCCTTTGGGGACGAAGGGTGTCCGCCCCCTGCATCAGCGCATCCACTTCATAAACGAGCGATGCGTCTGACACGCCATCACACAGTTCGAGGATTGCGCGTTCAGGTGTCGCGACGACGATGCGACCGCGGTCGCCATCGGCATCCACCCACTCGAGCCCTAAACTCCTTAGGACTTCGTCATCCATGTCGGCCTTGAATGACAGTGCTGAAAGATTGAATGGGCTTTTGCCGCACAGCACCACCTCAGCCTTCAAGGGAAGCTTTTCCACCCAGGCAGGGAGACTTTCAGGGCCATATAGAGTGACCCTCTCACGCTCGCCCAGCCGCAGGTAGTGCTCGTGCCCACGCCAAGCCAAGGCAAAACGCCCGCCAACATGCAGCGGCAATCGTTCTCCTTCCTGCAACGTACGCACTACAGCAGCCCAGGTGAGACGCCCGCCTCGTCGTTGATAGATTCCACGCGCAGGCGATTCCAGCCAGCCGCTCGCGATATATCGCGCTACGAGGTTGCTGCTGTAGCCATGAGCCTTCAACCAGCTACTGGACACCAGATCGCTGTCGCCGAGCCCTGCAAGCAAGGAGTTTAGTTTTTCATATTTTTGCACACTCATAGTGAGCAAAATAGAGCTTTTATAAACCTAAAGCAAGAAGAGGGTTTATATAAACCAAAAAATACTCACCATTAGTGAGCAAAATTTAGTTTTTATAAACCCACACAAGGAACTCTTGAACATTGCTATAGGCGCTCCCTAGGCCCCTTCCATTCCAGCAAGGCTTGTAGCGGATCCAGCTCGCCAACACGTTCACGTGCTTGAGTATGAAGATCAGGGCATGGCGACTCTCGGCCCCAGATCAATCTAGGCCATGGAAAATAACGGATCATATTTGAACCACTAAGGATGGTCTGAAGTAGCCATGTATTTCCCCGGCATACCACCTAGCGCAACTTTTAAACTCGCCAAATGACCAAAAAACAATCAATTCGACGAGTATTTCTTACGTTTTCGCCACCCGGACCCC
>Ga0247728_10090_pt1 | contig 26465 bp, 19 predicted proteins | sample SalenrCarbi39_FD_183048 | JGI IMG/M metagenome (GOLD analysis project Ga0247728, IMG submission 183048) | Saline wetland microbial communities from Lincoln, Nebraska, United States - Carb-i39 | ecosystem: Environmental > Aquatic > Non-marine Saline and Alkaline > Salt marsh | place: USA: Nebraska...
TTGCGGGTTTGCTTGCGCTTGCCAGCGTACTCGGCGTCGGCGAAGGTCATCTGCTTCATCGGGAAACTCGGTGGGTGGGGTCGCGGTATTTTGCCAAATCAGAAAGTCTTTTTCAGAGTTTCCCTAGGCGTAAAGTGCGGGATTTGTTCGTCATCGATCTTTCCGTGCTTTGACCCAAGCCAATCCCTGATTGCGTGAGCGAAGCTGGTCGTAGCGAATGGCTTCTTCCCATAGCTTGTCCACGGCCATTCAAAACCGCCTGTAATCGCCTCAACCTGCTCCAGCAACTCCAATGCTCGATCAGTTAGCGGCACGAGATGAATTCGCTCAACCTCTCCTCGCCCCTTCCTGTCCACCAGTCGCAAAGTCCGGCTTTCTCTGTCGTAGCTCGACCAAGGCTCTCGCGCGACTTGCTCAATTCGCTGCCCCCCAAGGGCGATGACAAATTGGAATAGACGACTGATGACAGGACCGATGCCGTCAGTTTCGGTGATCGTCGCCCAGAAATGCTTCAACTCGGTATCAGAAAGCGCCCGGGTGCCAGGCTTGCTTGTGCTGGGAACTAGAACAGCGTCGACTGGATTCGAATCAATCGAGTAGTTTTTGCTGCTGGATCGGCCAAGTGAATGCTCAGCGGTCATCCCATACTGAAACGCGGCTCGCAGGAACGAACGCACTTTATCGGCCTGCCTCGTCGCGCCTCGGTTCCAGATCGTCTCCAGGATTTGCCGAATGTGCTGCGGCCGGACCTCTGAAGCGCGAAGTGCAAGCACTTGAGCATGAGCTTCTAAAAGATCGACCTTTAGGATGCGCTCATACTCGCTGACTTGGTCATCGCGCACCTTCCCCCGCCGATCCTCGATGTACTCGCGAAACAACTCTTCAAATGAGCCCTGCACACGCAAGGCGTTGATTTCTCGTTCGCGCTCAATACGTGCTAACTCGGCCTGGTTTTCCAAATCCTCCAGGTGAGCCCGGACATCTCCGTGTTCGACAGCAACCTTCGCCAACTCACGCGCGCGCTCCCGAATTTCAGGCAGAGTCAGCCCAATACCCCGCGGGCTGAGCTTGCAGACCCCGATTTTGATTAAGCTGTCCTTCCCGTCGAGTCGATAACGGTAAAATGCCATCGGCGGCGTCTCGCCCTGACGCTTAAAAATCAGCGATCCCATGCCCCTGCCGGGCAAGCTCTCAGTGAGCTTCCCGCCGCCAGGCTTCATCCCTCGGAGCTTTTGCTCGTTTACTGTACCGGCCATTTTTCCAGTCCCCGCAAGTCCCCGTTTCAGTCCCCACTTGACGCAGGACTCAACGGTACTAAGCGGAACCATGTGGCACAAGAAAAACCGTACAGACCAGTAAAATCAGCACATAGACAATCTACACGGAACCATCAGAATTCATGAGGAGCTATTAAGCACCTCTCTCATAATCCTTTGGTCCACGGTTCGAGTCCGTGTGGGCCCACCACCTTTAAAGCCGCGCACTGCGCGGCTTTTTCATGTGTGCAGGACACCATGTCTGCCCTATAGCTGTCGCGCTGCAGTGCTGGCTACTGCCACTGCTTGCTAATAACCAGATCGCATATAAACAGCAGGAAAGGTTTCTGGACTCTCTAAGCTGACCTCTCTATCGTGCGCGCGGGGCCGCTGTTCGGCTCTTCGTCGTCGCCACCTTAAGGATGTCCATGTTTCCCGAATCGCTGCCGCTGTTGTTCGTCTGCGCCTTGCTGATCTGGGTATTGGTGGCGTTTATCAGGGAGAGCTGGAGCCCGGATATCGTCGTCGCAATCGCGGTGGCGGTGTTGCTGGCCACCCAGCTGCTGACACCGGGCGAGGTGCTCGGCGTGCTGTCCAACTCGGCGCCAGTGACGATCGCCTGCATGTTCATCATCTCCGCGGCGCTGGAGCGCACCGGCTGTATCGATGCCCTGGGCACCTGGCTCGGCGACCTGGTTGGCACCAGCCCTACCCGCGTACTGTTCGGCCTGACGATCACCGCGCTGGTGATTTCCGCCTGCCTGAACAACACGCCGGTGGTCGCAATCCTCACGCCGGTGGCGATTTCGCTGGCCAAGCGCGCCGGCACCACGCCGTCGAAGCTGCTGATTCCGTTGTCCTACGCGACCATTCTCGGCGGCACGCTGACCATGATCGGCACGTCCACCAACATCCTCGTCGATGGCGTGGCGCGCAAGGCCGGCCTGGCGCCGTTCGGCATGTTCGAGATCACTGCGGCCGGCCTGATCATGGCAGCTGCCGGCATGATCTACCTGCTGACGGTCGGCAGGCATCTGCTACCGGAGCGCGACACCCTGTCCAAACTGCTCGGCCCGCGCCTGGATCGCAATTTCATGACCGAACTGCGCGTGCCGCTCAACTCCCCGGTGATCGGCAAGACCATCGCCGAGGCCAACCTGAACGGCGGCAGCGGCCTGCAGGTGCTGCAGGTGAACCGCGACAGCCAGCTGTTCAGCCGCCCGGAGCACGACTTCGTCCTCAGCGCCGGCGACCTGCTGATGATCCACGGGCAGGTCAAGGATGTGGTGGAGCTGCGCGAGAGCGGCCACCTGACCTTCAACCGCGGCGATGCCTTCGAGACCATCAGCAGCGAAGACGTGATTCTCGCCGAAGCCATTGTCGGCCGCGGGTCGCGCTACAGCCACCGGCCGATGCGCGACCTCGACCTGTCCGCCCGCTATGGCATCAGCGTGCTCGCGGTGCACCGCCAGGACGAGAACATTCAAGGCAACTTCGATGATTTCCAGCTGCAGTTCGGCGACGTCATGCTGGTCGAAGGCACGCCGGCGCAGATCAAGCGTTTCGCCGACAACGGCGAGCTGATCAGCCTCAACGCCGTACAGGAGCGCGCGTTCCGCCGTGACAAGGCGCCGATCGCCATCATCGCCACGCTGGCAGTGATGGGGCTCGCCGCCTTCGGCGTGATGCCGATCGAAGGCCTGGCGATCATCGGCGCCGCCACGGTACTGGCCACGCGCTGCCTCGATGTCGAGGACGCCTACAAGGCCGTGGACTGGAAGATCCTCAGTCTGATCTTCGGCATGCTGGCCATCAGCATCGCCATGGACAAGGTAGGACTGGTACAGCTGATCGTACAGAACGTGACCACCGTGACGCCCTGGGCCGGGCCGTTGTTCATGCTGTCGTTCATCTACCTGCTGACCTCGCTGCTCACCGAGATGCTGTCCAACAACGCCGTGGCGGTGCTGATCACCCCCATCGCCATCGGCCTGGCGCAGCACCTGGGCGTCGACCCACGCGCCTTCGTGGTGGCGGTGATGTTCGCAGCAAGCGCCAGCTTCGCCACACCGATCGGCTACCAGACCAATACCTTCGTCTACAACGCCGGGGGCTATCGCTTCGCCGACTTTCTCAAGATCGGCATCCCGCTGAACCTGCTGCTCTGGCTGGTCGGAACGCTGGTGATCCCGCTGTTCTGGCCACTCACGCCGATTTGACGGAAAGGCTTGCGCTGGATCATTGACCGGTCAGGTGTTCAGTTTCATGCTCTCGGGCCTTTGCCATGACGAACAAGAAAAAGGAGCGCGCCATGAAACTGGAAACCCTCGCCATCCACGCTGGCTACAGCCCAGACCCCACCACCAGGGCGGTGGCGGTGCCGATCTACCAGACCACCTCCTACGCCTTCGATGACACCCAGCACGGCGCCGACCTGTTCGACCTGAAGGTGCCGGGCAACATCTACACGCGCATCATGAATCCCACCACCGACGTGCTCGAACAGCGCGTCGCAGCGCTTGAAGGCGGGGTGGCCGCACTTGCCGTAGCTTCGGGCATGGCAGCGATCACCTACGCCATCCAGACCATCGCCGAAGTAGGCGACAACATCGTCTCGGTGGCCAAACTCTATGGCGGCACCTACAACCTGTTTGCCCACACCCTGCCGCGCCAGGGCATCGAGGTGCGTTTCGCCGCCCACGATGACATCGCAGCGCTGGAAGCGCTGATCGACGATCGCACCAAGGCGGTGTTCTGCGAATCCATCGGCAACCCGGCGGGCAATGTCATCGATCTCGCCGCCCTGGCCGAGGCCGCGCACCGCCACGGTGTGCCGCTGATCGTCGACAACACAGTCGCCACGCCGATGCTCTGCCGGCCGTTCGAGCATGGCGCCGACATCGTCGTGCATTCGCTGACCAAGTACATGGGCGGCCACGGCACCAGCATTGGCGGCATCGTCGTCGACTCCGGCAAATTCCCCTGGGCACAGCACAAGGAGCGCTTCGCCCTGCTGAACACGCCGGACGTGTCCTACCACGGCGTCACCTACACCGAGGCCTTCGGCCCGGCCGCCTTCATCGGTCGCTGCCGCGTGGTGCCGCTGCGCAACATGGGCGCAGCGATTTCCCCGTTCAACTCGTTTCTGATCCTGCAGGGGCTGGAAACCCTGGCGCTGCGCATGGAGCGTCATTGCGAGAATGCGCTGAAGGTCGCCGAGTTCCTCCAGGCCCACCCGCAGGTAGCCTGGGTCAAGTACGCCGGCCTGCCGGATCATCCCGAACACGAACTGGCACGCCGCTACATGGGCGGCACGCCGGCCTCGATCCTCTGCTTCGGCATCGAAGGCGGCATGGAGGCCGGCGCACGGTTCATCGATGCACTCAAGCTGGTGGTGCGCCTGGTCAACATCGGCGATGCCAAGTCCCTGGCCTGCCATCCGGCGAGTACCACGCACCGCCAGCTGAATGCCGAGGAGCTGGCCCGCGCCGGGGTGTCGCAGGATCTGATCCGGCTGTCCATCGGCATCGAGCATATCGACGACATCCTTGCCGACCTGGCCCAGGCGCTGAGCGCATCCAGGGGCTGAGAGCGCCCGCGGCTTGATATCCGCCGGCGAGGCTCCACATTATCGGCATACCGCCGTGGAGCCTCGCCATGACCGATTCGTTGATCGTTCCCTGCGCACAGTGCGCCAGCCTCAACCGCATCCCTGCCGCGCGCGTACATGACGCGCCACGCTGCGGGCGCTGCAAGTCCGAGGCGCTACCGGACCAACCGTTCGAGCTGCAACAGAGCCAGTTCGCCAACCAGATCAAGGGCGACCTGCCGCTACTGGTGGATGTCTGGGCGAGCTGGTGTGGCCCCTGCCGCAGCTTCGCCCCGACCTTCGCCCAGGCCGCCCGCCAGCTGCAGGGCCGCTGCCGCCTGGCCAAGCTCGACAGCGAAGCCAATGCCCAGCTGTCGACACAGCTCGGAATCCGCTCCATTCCCAGCCTGATCCTGTTCCGTGACGGTCGCGAAGTGGCACGACAGAGCGGTGCCATGCCACTGCCGCAACTGCTCGCCTGGCTGGCACAGCAGGGCGTGCGGTGAGGGGCCGACCGTCTGCTGGAACGTTTGCCGTTGCCGTCGAGTCCACTGAACATCAGTGACCTCCACGGGAGCGCCTCATGTTCGGCAAGTCTTCGCACACCTTCGAAATCAACTACATCTACCAGAACGACCCGCGCGCCGAGACCTATGACGCCGACGTCGACAGCCTGTCCCAGGGCGAGGCGGCGCGGCACCTCATCCAGCTGCACAATGCCGACGCCGAGAACAGCCTGGTGATGCCGAAGGCCGATGCCGACGAGGCGCAGCTGCTGGAGCAGGCCGAAGTCCTGGGCATCACCGACATCCGCGTGACCCGTGTGCACAAGCACGAGAAAGGCGATACACCCGGCCACTACAAGCAGCCCTGAGCGAACGCCTAGCGCTGCGCGGAGGCCTCGCGCGTTACCAGCTCCATGAAGGCCTGCGCCAACGGCGACTGCTCCTGCCGGCGTTTGACCAGCCAGACGGCGGTGGTCGCATCCTTGTCCTGCAGGGTGAGAAAGCGCACGCCGTCGATGCGGATGCGCTGGAACGACGCCGGCAACACCGACACTCCCAGCCCGGCGGCGACCAGGCCGATGATGGTCAGCGCCTCGTTCGCCTCTTGGGCAATGCGTGGATTGAAGCCCGCACGGCGCGCCAGGCTGAGCAACTGGTCGTACAGCCCCGTACCGTAGCTGCGCGGGAAGAACACGAAGGGCTCCTCGGCCAGATCAGCCAACGTCAGCCCCTCGTCCCCGGCATCCGCCAGCCGGTGTCCCGCATGCATCAGCGCCACCAGCGGCTCACTGAACAGCTCGACGGTCTGCAGGCCCGCAGGCAACGCGAACGGGCGAATCATGCCCACTTGCAGCGTCTCGTCCTGGACGGCATCGACCACCTGCTTGCTGGTCATCTCCTGCAAATCCAGATGCACCGCAGGAAAGGTGCGGCGAAAGGCCAGAATCGCCCGCGGCAGGATCGAGGTGAACGGCGCCGATGAGGTGAACCCCACCTTGAGCTCGCCGATCTCACCCTGTTCGGCGCGCCTGGCCACGTCTACCGACTTGTCGACCTGCGCGAGCGTGCGCCGCGTTTCCTCGAGAAACAGCCGCCCCGCGTCGGTCAGCGCCACGCGCCGGTTGGTCCGATCGAACAGCCTTACGCCGAGTTCCTGTTCCAGCGCCTGGATCTGCTGGCTCAACGGCGGCTGTGAAATGCGCAGCTGTTCGGCGGCGCGACCGAAGTGCAGTTCCTCGGCGACCGCCACGAAGTAGCGAAGATGACGCAGCTCCATGAGGGCTCCTTATGAGTCGCAAAACATATCATTCAGGTCGAATAATATATTGGATAGCTTAAACAAAGCTTCCTATCATTTCGTCCATAAACCCAAACAACAGCAATCGCGCCGGTCGATCGAAAAAGCGATCACAGGCGTAACGGGCCGCTTTTGGCCGGAAAAAGCGAATCGGACAGAGGTCTTCATCGTGAGCAGTACGCACGACGCCAGCGACGCGTCAGCAGAAATACCGGCGCCTGACGCGCCCATCAGCCATACCGAGAAAGGCACCCCGCGCTTCGCGCGCACCGCCCTGGCGCTGTTCGCCGGCGGCTTCGCCACCTTCGCCCTGCTCTACTGCGTGCAGCCGATGATGCCCATGCTGTCGCAGGCATTCGGCATCAACGCAGCGCAGAGCAGCCTGATCCTTTCGCTCTCGACGCTGACCCTGGCCGTCGGCCTGCTGATCACCGGGCCGATCTCCGATGCCATCGGCCGCAAGCAGGTGCTGGTCGCCTCCCTGCTCGCCGCCGCGGTGTTCACCGTCGGTAGTGCGCTGGCGCCCAGCTGGCATGGCGTTCTGCTGATGCGCGCACTGGTCGGCCTGGCGCTCAGCGGCGTGGCTGCAGTGGCCATGACTTACCTGAGCGAGGAGATCCATCCCCACCATCTGGGCCTGGCAATGGGGCTGTACATCGGCGGCAACGCCATCGGCGGCATGAGCGGACGCTTGCTGAGCGGCGTGCTGGTGGACTACCTGTCCTGGCATAGCGTGCTGGGACTGATGGGCGGGCTGGCGCTGCTGGCGGCCCTGCTGCTCTGGCGCTTTCTACCGGAATCGCGGCACTTCCGTCCGCGACCGCTGCGCCCGCAGGGGCTGTTGCAGGGCTACCGCCTGCACTTCCGCGATGCCGGCCTGCCCTGGCTGTTCCTGCAGGGCTTCCTGCTGATGGGCAGCTTTGTCACGCTGTACAACTACATCGGCTATCGGCTGATTGCCGAGCCGTTCCACCTCAGCCAGACCATGATCGGTCTGCTGGCGGTGCTCTACCTGTCGGGCATCTACAGCTCGGCTCAAGTCGGCGCACTGGCCGATCGTTTCGGCCGGCGCCGGGTGTTCTGGCTGGTGATCGCCCTGATGCTGGCAGGCGTGAGCCTGACCCTTTTCGACCGGCTGCCGCTGGTGCTGCTGGGCATGCTGCTGTTTACCTTCGGTTTCTTCGGCGCCCACTCGGTTGCCAGCAGCTGGATTGGCCGCCGTGCCCGGCAGGCACGCGGCCAGGCCTCCTCGCTCTATCTGTTCAGTTACTACCTGGGCTCCAGCATCGCCGGCACGCTGGGTGGGGTCTTCTGGCACGCCGCCGGCTGGGATGGCGTCGGCCTGTTCATCGCCTCGCTGCTGCTGATCGCCTTCGCCGTGGCGCTGCACCTGGCGCGCCTGCGTCCGCTGCCGGAGCCGCAGACGGCACACTGAACCCGCAATGCAAAACGCCCCGCTGATGCGGGGCGTTTAGTTTCGAGCCGGTGAAAAGTCAGGCGTGGTATTGCCCGGACAGTTCGTGCACCGACTCGATGAAGGCGCCGGCATGGGCTGGATCGACTTCCGGCGTGATGCCGTGGCCCAGGTTGAACACGTGGCCATTGCCATGACCGAAGCTCGCCAGGATACGCGCGACCTCGGCGCGGATGGCGTCGGGCTTGGCATAAAGCACGCTCGGGTCCATGTTGCCCTGCAGCGCCACCTTGTCGCCGACGCGGCGGCGCGCCTCGCCGATGTCGCAGGTCCAGTCCAGCCCCAGCGCTTCGGCACCGGCGTCGGCCATGGACTCCAGCCACAGCCCGCCACCCTTGGTGAACAGGATCACCGGCACGCGGCGGCCGTCATGTTCGCGGATCAGACCGTCTACGATTTTGCGCATATAGGCCAGAGAGAACTCCTGATAGGCCGCGGCCGACAGGCTGCCACCCCAGGAATCGAAGATCTGCACCGCCTGGGCGCCGGCCAGGATCTGGCCGTTGAGGTAGCTGGTAACCGACTGGGCCAGCTTGTCCAGCAGGGCGTGCATCGCCTGCGGGTTTTCGTAGAGCATCGCCTTGGATTTGCGGAAGTCCTTCGAGGAGCCGCCTTCGACCATGTAGGTCGCCAGGGTCCACGGGCTTCCGGAGAAACCGATCAGCGGTACGCGGCCGTTGAGTTCGCGGCGAATGGTACGCACCGCGTCCATCACGTAGCCCAGATCCTTCTCCGGATCGGGAATCGGTAGCGCCTCGATGTCCGCCGCACTGCTCACCACCTTCTTGAAGCGCGGACCTTCACCGGTCTCGAAGTACAGGCCGAGCCCCATGGCGTCCGGCACGGTGAGGATATCGGAGAACAGGATCGCGGCATCCAGCGGATAGCGATCCAGCGGCTGCAGGGTTACCTCGCAGGCGAGCTCCGGATTCATGCACAGGCTCATGAAGTCACCGGCCTTGGCGCGGCTGGCCCGGTATTCGGGCAGATAGCGGCCGGCCTGGCGCATCATCCACACAGGGGTGACGTCGACAGGCTGCTTGAGCAGGGCACGAAGGAAGCGGTCGTTCTTCAAGGCAGTCATGGCAGGGTTCCAGCGAAAAAGTGCCGTGCATTGTCGCAAAGCGGAAAAAAAAAGGCACGGCGAGTGCCGTGCCTTTTACCTTTGGGCTTGATTCAAATCAGGCCGTTCCGAGCCCCTGTCGGCGCTCGATCAACACCGATCAGACGCCGAGGTAGTCCATGATGCCTTCGGCAGCCTGGCGCCCTTCGTAGATCGCGGTCACCACCAGATCGGAGCCGCGAACCATATCGCCACCGGCGAAGATCTTCGGATTGCTGGTCTGGTGCTTGAACTGACCCTGCTCCGGGGCGACGACGCGGCCCTGGTTGTCCAGCTGGATACCCTGGCCCTCGAACCACGGTGCCGGGCTCGGCCGGAAACCGAAGGCGATGACCACCGCATCGGCAGGCAGCACCTGCTCGGAGCCCGGGATCGGCTCGGGGCTGCGGCGGCCACGGGCATCCGGCGCGCCGAGACGGGTCTCGACCACCTTCACACCTTCGACCTTGCCTTCGCCGACGATGGCGATGGGCTGGCGATTGAAGAGGAACTTCACGCCCTCTTCCTTGGCGTTCTTCACTTCACGGCGCGAACCCGGCATGTTTGCGGCATCACGACGATAGGCACAGGTCACGCTCTTGGCGCCCTGGCGGATGGAAGTCCGGTTGCAGTCCATCGCGGTATCACCACCACCCAGAACCACGACCTTCTTGCCCTTCATGTCGATGAAGTCCTCGGCGGACTTTTCGAAGCCGAGGTTGCGGTTGACGTTGGCGATGAGGAAATCCAGCGCATCGTACACGCCCGGCAGATCCTCGCCAGGGAAGCCGCCCTTCATGTAGGTGTAGGTGCCCATGCCCATGAACACGGCATCGTAGTCAGCCAGCAGCTGATCGATGCTGATGTCCTTGCCCACTTCGGTGTTCAGGCGGAACTCGATGCCCATGCCGCTGAAGATCTCGCGGCGGCGGCTGAGCACGGTCTTTTCCAGCTTGAACTCAGGGATGCCGAAGGTCAGCAGGCCACCGATCTCGGGGTTCTTGTCGAACACTACCGGGGTCACGCCGTTGCGCACGAGGATATCCGCGCAACCAAGGCCCGCCGGGCCGGCACCGATGATGGCGACTTTCTTGCCGGTCGGCTTGACCTTGGACATGTCCGGCCGCCAGCCCATGGCGAAGGCGGTGTCGGCGATGTACTTCTCTACCGAGCCGATGGTCACCGCACCAAAACCGTCATTCAGCGTGCAGGCACCTTCGCAGAGGCGATCCTGTGGGCATACGCGGCCACAGACTTCCGGCAGGGTGTTGGTCTGATGAGCCAGCTCGGCAGCGGCGAGGATGTTGCCCTCGGAAACCAGCTTGAGCCAGTTGGGGATGTAGTTGTGGACCGGGCATTTCCACTCGCAATAAGGGTTGCCGCAGCCCAGGCAGCGATGGGCCTGCTCGCAAGCCTGCTGCGGCTTGAAGGGTTCGTAGATTTCGACGAACTCCTTCTTGCGCTGGCGCAGCAGCTTCTTCTTCGGATCCTTGCGCCCGACCTCGATGAACTGGAAGTCGTTATTCAGACGTTCAGTCATTTCATAACCTCTCAACAGCGGCCGTAGACGATACATACGGCTGCAAGACAATCAGGGTAAGCAGCGGCCCCAGCCAAGGCGGGGCCGCTGCCTGAAGCGGCTTCTTGTTATTGCGGGTTGGCCCGGGTGCTCGACAGCAGCGAGGCCAGGTTGGCCGCCTTGGGCTTGACCAGCCAGAAACGACGCAGATAGTCGTCAAGATTATCCAGCAGTTCTGCCCCCCACTCGCTCGCGGTTTCGGCAACGTACTCACGCAGCACATCCTGCAGATGGCTGCGATGGGCTTCCATCGCCTCGCCGGTGATGCGCTGCAGGTTGACCAGTTCGTTGTTCACGCGGTCGACGAAGCTATTGTCCATGTCCAGTACATAGGCGAAACCACCGGTCATGCCGGAGCCGAAGTTGTGCCCGGTCTTGCCCAGCACGCAGACGAAACCGCCGGTCATGTACTCGCAGCAGTGGTCACCGGTACCCTCGACGACCGCATGGGCGCCGGAGTTGCGCACGGCGAAACGCTCACCGGCAGTACCGGCGGCGAACAGCTTGCCACCGGTGGCGCCGTACAGACAGGTATTGCCGATGATGGCCGAATCCTGCGAACGATAGGCAGCGCCCTGCGGCGGGGTGACCACCAGCTTGCCGCCGGTCATGCCCTTGCCGACGTAGTCGTTGGCGTCGCCTTCCAGGTACAGGTTCAGGCCGCCGGCGTTCCAGACGCCGAAGCTCTGCCCCGCCGTGCCCTTGAAGCGGAAGGTAATCGGTGCATCCTTCATGCCCTGGTTGCCATGCTGACGGGCGATCTCGCCGGAGACGCGCGCACCGATGGAACGGTCGCAGTTGCAGATCTCCAGTTCGAACTCGCCGCCGCTCTTGGCGTCGATGGCACTCTTGGCCAGCTTGACCATTTCTTCTGCCAGCAACCCTTGGTCGAACGGCGGGTTCTTCTCCACTTCGCAGAACTGCGGCTTGTCGGCCGGGATGTTGCTGCCGCCGAGCAGCGGCGTCAGGTCGAGGTTGTTCTGCTTGGCGGTGTCGCCCGGCAGCACTTCGAGCAGATCGGTACGGCCGATCAGCTCGCCGAGGCTGCGCACGCCCAGCTTGGCCAGCCACTCGCGGGTTTCCTCGGCGACGAACTGGAAGAAGTTGACCACCATGTCGACGGTGCCGATGAAGTGATCCTTGCGCAGCTGTTCGTTCTGGGTTGCGACACCGGTGGCGCAGTTGTTCAGGTGGCAGATGCGCAGGTACTTGCAGCCCAGGGCGATCATCGGCGCGGTCCCGAAGCCGAAGCTTTCGGCGCCGAGGATCGCGGCCTTGATCACGTCCAGGCCAGTCTTCAGGCCACCATCGGTCTGCACCCGGACCTTGCCCCGCAGGTCATTGCCGCGCAGGGTCTGGTGGGTTTCCGCCAGGCCCAGCTCCCACGGCGAACCGGCATAGCGGATCGAGGTCAGCGGCGAGGCACCGGTGCCGCCGTCGTAACCGGAGATGGTGATCAGGTCGGCGTAGGCCTTGGCCACGCCGGCGGCGATGGTGCCCACGCCCGGCTCGGCCACCAGCTTGACGGACACCAGCGCCTGCGGATTGACCTGCTTGAGGTCGAAGATCAGCTGCGCGAGATCCTCAATGGAATAGATGTCATGGTGCGGCGGCGGGGAGATCAGGGTCACGCCGGGCACGGCGTAACGCAGACGCGCGATCAGGCCATTGACCTTGCCACCGGGCAGCTGGCCGCCTTCACCCGGCTTGGCACCCTGGGCGACCTTGATCTGCAGCACTTCGGCGTTGACCAGGTATTCCGGGGTCACACCGAAGCGGCCGGTTGCGACCTGCTTGATCTTCGAGCTGCGCTCGGTGCCGTAGCGGGCCGGGTCTTCACCGCCCTCACCGGAGTTCGAACGCGCCCCGATGCGGTTCATCGCCGCGGCGATGGCCTCGTGGGCTTCCGGCGACAGTGCGCCCAGGGAAATACCAGCGGAGTCGAAGCGCTTGAGGATGGCATCCAGCGGCTCGACCTCCTCCAGCGCCAGCGGCTGATCGGCCAGCTTGACCTTGAGCAGGTCACGCAGCATCGCCACCGGGCGCTGATCGACCAGCGCGGTGTACTCCTTGAAGCGGCTGTAGTCACCGCTCTGCACGGCGAGCTGCAGCGCGCTGACCACGTCGGGGTTGTAGGCGTGGTACTCGCCGCCGTAGACGAACTTCAGCAGGCCACCCTGCTGAATCGGCTTGCGGCTGCTCCAGGCTTCGGCCGCCAGCGCCTTCTGCTCGGCCTCGAGGTCCTCGAAGCGGGCACCCTTGATGCGACTGGCGACGCCGCGGAAGCTGAGCTCCACGACCTCGTCGGACAGGCCGACGGCTTCGAACAGTTGCGCGCCGCGGTAGGACGCGATGGTCGAGATGCCCATCTTGGAGATGATCTTCATCAGCCCCTTGGAGATGCCCTTGCGATAGTGCTTGAACACTTCGTAGAGATCGCCCAGCACCTCGCCGGTACGGATCAGGTCACCCAGCACTTCGTAGGCGAGGAACGGGTAGACAGCTGTCGCACCGAAACCGATGAGCACTGCGAAATGATGCGGATCGCGAGCGGTGGCGGTTTCCACCAGGATGTTGCAGCTGCAGCGCAGCCCGGTCTCGACCAGGCGGTGGTGTACCGCACCGACCGCCAGCGAAGCATGCACCGGCAGTTTGCCCGGAGCGATGTGGCGATCGCTCAGCACCAGCAGCACCTTGCCCCCGCGCACGGCCTCTTCGGCCTGATCGGCGATGTTGCGGATCGCCGCCTCGAGGCCGGTACCTTCCTCGTAGTTGAGGTCGATGACCAGACGCTCGAAGCCGGGCCGCTCGAGGTTCATGATCGTGCGCCATTTGGCGGGCGAGATCACCGGCGTGGTCAGGATCGCCCGATTGGCGTGTTCGGCGGTTTCCTCGAAGACGTTGCGCTCGGCACCCAGACAGGTTTCCAGCGACATCACGATGGCTTCGCGCAGCGGGTCGATCGGCGGGTTGGTCACCTGGGCGAACTGCTGGCGGAAGTAGTCGTAGGGCGAACGCACGCGGCGCGACAGCACGGCCATGGGCGTGTCGTCGCCCATCGATCCGACCGCTTCCTGGCCCTGTTCGGCCAGCGGGCGCAGCACCTGGTCACGCTCCTCGAAGGTGACCTGGTACATCTTCATGTACTGCTTGAGCTGGTCGGCATCGTAGAAAGCCGAACCGTGATCGTTGTCATCCAGCGTCGACTGGATGCGCAGCGCGTTCTGCCGCAGCCACTTCTTGTAAGGCTGCTGCGCCTTCAGGTGGTTGTCGATGTCATCGGTGTGCAGCACCTTGCCGGTGTGGGTGTCCACCGCGAGGATCTGCCCCGGGCCGACACGACCCTTGGCAAGCACATCTTCCGGCTTGTAATCCCAGACGCCGACTTCGGACGCGAGGGTGATATAGCCGTTCTTGGTGGTTACCCAGCGCGCAGGACGCAGCCCGTTGCGGTCGAGCAGACAAACCGCGTGGCGGCCATCGGTCAGCACCACGCCGGCCGGGCCATCCCAGGGCTCCATGTGCATGGAGTTGAATTCGTAGAAGGCCCGCAGGTCGGGGTCCATGGTCTCGACGTTCTGCCAGGCCGGCGGAATGATCATGCGCAGGCCACGGAACAGATCCATTCCTCCGGTGACCAAGAGTTCGAGCATGTTGTCCATGCTCGAGGAGTCAGAACCGGTGCGGTTGATCACCGGCGACAGGCTTTCGAGATCCGGCAGCAATTCGTTGGCGAACTTCAGGCGGCGCGCCTGGGCCCAGTTGCGGTTACCGGTGATGGTGTTGATTTCGCCGTTGTGCGCAAGAAAGCGGAACGGCTGAGCCAGCCGCCACTGCGGCATGGTGTTGGTGGAGAAACGCTGGTGGAACACGCAGATCGCGGTCGCGAGGCGCTCGTCACCCAGGTCCGGGTAGAACTGGGCCAGGTCGGCCGGCATCATCAGGCCTTTGTAGATGATGTCCTTGTCCGAGAGGCTGCAGACGTAGAAGGCGCTGTCGTCGGCCAGTGCGACTTCGGCGCGGCGGCGGGCGAAGAACAGCTTGATGCCGAACTGACGCTCGTCGAGGCCCTCGCCGGAAACGAACACCTGTTCAATGCGCGGCAGACGCTCGAGCGCCAGCTGCCCGAGAACGCTGGTATCCACCGGGACCTCACGCCAGCCAACCAGGGTAAGCCCCTGCGCCTGGATTTCCTCGCTCAGCTGAGCACGAGCGCGATCCGCCTTGCTGGCGTCCTGATCGAGGAAGACCATGCCAACCGCATATTGGGCCGGCAGCTCGGCGTTGAAATGCTCCAAGGCCTTCGCGCGCAGAAAGGCGTCAGGCTTCTGCATCAACAGACCGCAGCCGTCGCCGGTCTTGCCATCGGCGTTGATGCCGCCGCGGTGAGTCATGCATGTCAGGGACTGAATGGCAGTCTTTAGCAGGTGATGGCTTGCCTCGCCCTGCATGTGGGCAATCAGACCGAAGCCGCAGTTATCCTTGAACTCTTCAGGACGAAACAGACCTGCTCTCATAGGCACTCCACCAGCTAAATGCGTTGTAAATCAACCCCTTATTGACGGCGCAGCGACTCACCCCGTCATTCACGTGGGCAAAAGGGGGAGCAGTTTACAAAGCCCGCTAGATCGGCACAATTTATTTTTGCAAGCCCCAAAACAGTGCATTGCGCACTTTTTTGGGGCATTTTTTATCGAGCCGGCGCCAATTCCTGCTGGACGCTGGCGAAACTTCGTACCCACGGCTTGCCGGCCTGGAGCGAAGCGGGCAGCGACTTCACCGCTGCAACCGCTGCCGCTCGGTTGGCAAAATTGCCGTAGGTGACGACGTAGAGCGGCTTGCCTTCGTGCGTCTTGGTGAAGTAGCGATAGCTGGCGCCGTGCTGCTGAACGATCGCTTGGGCATTCTTTTCGACACGTGTCCCGAGGATCTGGACCAGATAGTTGCTGCCCGGCTGACTGGCATACCAAGACCGATTGCCTGAAGCGCTGGGCGCAGCAGTAGGCGCTGGCGTACGCTCGGCGACATTCTGCCGCACCTGCGGCGATGCCGGAGCAGGCGCCTGTGTCGGCGCCGGCGTCGGCACCGTTGCAACAGGCGGAGCAGGCTGGGCACGCTCCACCGGTGCAGGTGCAGGTGCAGGTGCAGGTGCAGGTGCAGGTGCAGGTGCAGGAATTGTCGATTCGCGCGCACCGGGAAGCGCAACCTCAGCATCGTCTTCGCCACCTGCAGCGGCAGCGAGCGGCTCTCGAATCACCGGCTGCGCATCACCGCCCAGCGGCAGCGACAACGGCCGCTCCTCGCCATCGAACTCGATCGCGGTTTGCCCGCCCTGCTCAGACGAAGCCGCTGATGAGCCCGCCGGAGCGTCGAGCGGCAACTGAGTGGCTTGCGGCGCAACCGACCGCTCACCCTCGCCACCACGCAGAACCAGAAAGCCAATCGCGACCACCACGATCACGGCCAGCGCCGCCAACAGATGTTTCTTCGGCAGCGGCAATGCCATTCCGCTGGACTTCCGCCGTCCGCGACTGCTCTGCATCGCCGCGAGAAGTTCGTCACGCGCCACCTGGTTGATCGCTCCAGGCCAGCCGCCCGACTGATCATGGATACGCGCAATCTGCTCCTCGTTCAGGCACTCGATGCCGCTACCCGCACCTTCGAGCCGCAACGCCAGATACTCGCGCGTCTCATCTTCTTCATAAGGTTGCAAGGCGATGGCGTGATGGCGTTCTTCGCCTTCGCTCAGGGCTTCAAGTCGCCCGGCCAGCGCAGGCTCGCCAAACAGAAAGACGTGCGGGCGCGCTTCAGGTGTCCCCGCAGCCAGACGCAGCAGGGTCTCCACCGCAGCGCCAGTCAGGCGCTCGGCATCATCCACCAACAGATAGACTTCCTGCCCCGTCAGAGCCAGCTGGACCACCTGCGCCATGATGCCATCGAAATCGGCGTCCTGACTGTTGAGTGCCTGAGCGATCTGCGCCAGCAGCGCACTGGCGTCCATGGTGCTCTGCGGTGTGACGACTACGCTCTGCACAGCCTGTTTGTTGCTGCTGGCGACAAGCGCCTGGCGTAGCAGCGTCTTGCCGCTGCCTTCCGGCCCGGTCACCAACAATAGCAACTGGCTGTAACGGGCCAAGTGGTGCAGTTGCCCAAGCACCGGCTTGCGCTGAGCGGGAAAGAACTTGAACCCCGGAACACGGGCCGCGAAAGGGTCATGGCTGAAGCCATAGTGAGTCAGAAACGCGTCGTCCGCGGACAAACTGTTCATGGAAATTTTCTTACGCTCCCAAGTGTTCCGTCATAGCACCGTAATCGGCGCTCAAGGTGGTTTCGAGCACGCCGCGAGGGAAGTCGCCTGTGACAACCGCCCCCCCCATCTGCCGAAGCAGCACCAGACGGAGGCGACCATCCAGGACCTTCTTGTCCACCGCCATGTGCTCAAGGAAATCTTGCGGCTGCATCTCGGCAGGAGGCACCACCGGCAGCCCGGCTCGCTGCAAAAGCCGGATGGCGCGATCACGATCCGCCTGGCCGATCCAGCCGAGCTGAGAGGACATCTCAAGCGCCATCACGGTTCCCGCCGATACCGCCTCACCATGCAGCCAGACCCCATAACCCATATGGGTCTCTATGGCATGACCAAAGGTATGCCCCAGGTTGAGGGTGGCGCGCACACCCGATTCTCGCTCGTCCGCATTGACCACCTTGGCCTTGGCTGCGCAGGAACGGTGGATCGCCTCGGTCAGCGCCAGGGAATCCAGCGAGCGAATCCGATCGATATTGGCTTCAAGCCAGGTCAGGAAGGGCTCGTCGCAGATCAGCCCATACTTGATGACTTCGGCCAGCCCTGCAGACAGCTCGCGAGACGGCAACGTCGCCAACGTGGCGGTATCGATGACCACCGCACGAGGCTGGTAGAACGCGCCGATCATGTTCTTGCCCAGCGGGTGGTTGATGCCGGTCTTGCCACCAACCGAGGAGTCCACTTGCGAGAGAAGCGTGGTCGGCACCTGGATGAAGTCCACACCACGCTGGTAGCTGGCGGCCGCGAATCCCGCCATGTCGCCGATGACACCGCCGCCCAACGCCACGACCGTTGTATTGCGATCGTGCCGAGCACCGAGCAGTGCGTCGAAAATAAGCTGAAGCGTCTCCCAATTCTTGTGGCTTTCGCCATCAGGCAGGATTATGGGGGTAACGGAATAGCCGGAAAGCGTGCTCGTCAGACGATCGAGGTACAGTGGCGCAACCGTTTCATTGGTCACGATGGCGACTTGGCGGCCGCAAATCTTGCTTGCAAAAAGATCGCTGCGATCGATCAATCGCTCGCCGATATGAATGGGATAGCTACGCTCGCCGAGATCGACCTGAAGAGTCTGCATGGGGCCCCCAACAATAAAGGGGGCTAGGATAGCGCAGATTCATCCTGGCTTTCACGGGGAGGCAATGAAGCGAGCCTATCGAGAATTTCCATGACCACCAGCCGGGGCGGACGCTCGTCTGTCTCGATGATGATGTCCGCAATGGAGCGGTACAGCGGGTCGCGAATAGCCATGAGCCCAGCAAGAACGCTACGGGGATCGCTTGCCTGCAGCAACGGACGATTGCGGTCGCGCGACGTGCGCTCGAGCTGCTGATCGACAGAAGTGCAGAGATAGACGACGCGACCACCGGAGCGAAGTGCCTTGCGATTGTCCTCGCGCAACACCGCGCCCCCACCCGTAGCGAGCACCACCCCGTCCTGCTGACAAAGATCGGCGATCACTGCACGTTCACGCTCGCGAAAACCGGCCTCACCCTCTACATCGAAAATCAGAGGAATGCTGGCGCCGGTCCGCTGCTCGATTTCCTTGTCGGAATCCTTGAATGGCAGACGCAGCTCTTTGGCAAGCAAGCGCCCGATGGTGCTTTTACCAGCTCCCATCGGGCCTATGAGGATGAAGTTGTGCAACGATTACTGGCCCACGGCGACCGCTCGGTAGTTGAGGATTCTAGGGGTCAAGAAGACCAAAAGCTCGGATTTTTTATCCTCCACGATGTCCCGTCGGAAGAGGCGACCAACGAACGGAACGTCACCCAGGAACGGCACTTTTTCAATGCTGCTGATCTGGCTGTTGGAGAATACACCACCGATGACGATTGTTTCTCCGTCGGTAACAAGAACTTTGGCGTTGACTTCATTCTTGTTGATCGGCGGCACGCCATTCAGAGCGTTAGCAAAATCAGGGGCATCCTTGGTGACCTTGACCTCCATAATGATGCGGTTGTCCGGCGTGATCTGCGGCGTCACCTCAAGCGACAGGGCTGCCTCCTTGAAAGATGTCGACGTTGCGCCACTCGAACTGGCTTCTTGGTAGGGGATTTCCGCACCTTTCAAGATCTTGGCCGTTTCCTTATCCGCGGTAACTACCTTTGGCTGGGAAACAACTTCACCGTTACCGGTTTTTTCCATCGCCGACAGCTGAAGATCCAAGATACCGTAGTCCGACACGTAACCGATGCCGATCCCAGCGGTGCTATTTGCAACCCCCAGATCAACGAACGGAACGGGAGCCAATGCGTCCTTTAAAGTAAAGTTACCAACCTTGTCCGTACCTGGCATGAGGTATCGACCGGTATCTTCATCCTGCGCGATAGCACCATCCTTGCCATACAAACCCCAGTTACCTTTACCATAGTTACCCCCCCAACGGACCCCAAGCGCCTTGTCGTATCCGACATTTGCTTCAACGATACGAGCCTCAATCATTACCTGTCGCACCGGGATGTCGAGCTGAGCGACGATGCGACGCAGTTCGTCAAGGCGCTCCTGAGTTTGGTAGGCGATGATATTGTTTGTACGGTCGTCCACAGCAATGGAACCGCGATCTTCCACGACGCCACCATTACTTGTCACCGACTGGAACAGGCGAGCAATGTCCGCAGCCTTGGCATAGTTGACTTGCACGACCTCGCGACGCAACGGTGCAAGCTCGGCAATCTGCCGCTGCGACTCGAGTTCCTGGCGTTCACGCGCAGCGATTTCGTCAGCTGGCGCAACGAGCAGCACGTTCCCGACTTGCCGCTTATCCAGCCCCTTGGTTTTCAAAACCAGGTCGAGCGCTTGATCCCAAGGCACATTCTGCAAACGAAGGGTGATATTGCCACTGACGGTATCGCTGGCAACCAAGTTCAGGTCAGTAAAATCAGCGATCAACTGCAGTACGGAACGAACATCAATATCTTGGAAATTCAGCGACAGTTTTTCACCGGAATAGGCGAAACGGTCTGCCTTGCGCTTATCGGCCTCTTCTTCTGTAAGAGGCTTTACGCTGATGGTCAGCTTATTGTCTGTCTGGTAGGCGAGATAATCGTATCGCCCAGTAGGCTCGATGGCGATACTGGCACCACCTGCCTGAGCGGTCGAGTCGACAAACTTCACCGGCGTAGCGAAATCCTGGACGTCGAGCCGAACACGCAGTGCTTCAGGCAGCTCCGCCTTGGCGAACACAACGCGGATCTTTCCTCCCTGCTCTTCGATAGTCGAACCTACCGACGGATCGGACAGTGTGATTACCACGTTTCCGGCACCATCCTCACCGCGGCGAAAATCGATATTGTCGATCGCCTTGCCGGCCGCCATCGGCTTTACCGGAGCAGACTTGGCAATCGGAGCAGTGACCGCGGCGGATGCAGCCGCAGGGCTGGTCGTCCCCGAGCTCTCTCCCAGCACGACAAACAGATTGTTCCCATCCACTCGAGTGGAATACGGAACAAGCGCGGTCAGATTGACGATGAGCCGGGTGCGCCCTTGCGCCTCGACGACCGTTACGCTGCGCGCATTACCAACGCCCAGCTCCCGATTTTTGGCCCCCAGGTTGTTGGATACGCCTGGAAGATCCAGAGCAATGCGTGCAGGCTGATCCAGCGTGTAGCCACGAGGTGACGCAACAGGCTCGTCAAATGCCAGTTTCAACTCAACCCGATCGCCCGGCAAAGCAGCCACATCCAAGGCGTTGAGATTGGCCGCCAGCAGTGCTGGCGATATAAATGCCGCCAGCAGAGATACGCCCAGGCGAGAAAGGGTAGTGTTCATAAATTGCTTCCGTTGTGCAGACCGGTAAAGGTTTTCCATTCTTTTGCCCCGCGCTAGGTGCGCTCTTTCAAGGTCAGACTGCGCGGGCGCTCAAGCCACCCACCCTCTCCATCAGGGACGATTTCAACCACATCCACCGCAGCCTCGCTGATTTCGACGATGCGCCCGTGGTTACGCCCCAGGTAATCGCCAATCTTGACTCGATGGACACCATCGCCCCCCTTGATCAGCGCATATCGGCCACCTCCATTGGCCAGCGTGCCAACCATGGTGAAATTCTCGATATTGAACCCCTCGAGAAACTGCTTGACTCGCGACTCGTCGGGCTGGATGTCCTTCGAACCTCGCTGCCGCTGCGCCAAGTCAAGCTTCACGGGCGGCTGGAATGGATGACGCAACGCTGCTGCGCTATAGGTGAACGCCTCGTAAGGGATGAAGGCCGGCAGAGGTTCGATCGTGCCCTTCGGCTTAATTCTCACCTCATCCATATACTGCTGTAGGTCGTTGAAGTCAGAACTGCCACTGCAGCCCGAAAGCACCGCCAGGGTCAGACCCAGCGCAGTCAGTCGCCCCCCCTTCATTTCTGCAGCCCCTTGTCGTTATAGCGATAAGTCTTGGCAACGATGCTCATGCGCAACTTCGATGTAGCAGTTTCACCCTTTTCGGGAACTATCTCGAAATCATGCAAGGTAACTATTCGCGGAAGACTTGATACGCCGCTTACGAATGTTGCCAAGTCGTGATAGCCGCCAATCACCTTGATATTGATCGGCAGTTCGATATAGAACTGCTGAGTCACTTCGGGCTGCAACTTGATCTCCTCGAACTCCAACCCGCTACCTAAACCAGTACGAGTGATATCTTCCAGCAGCCCCGGGACCTCAGTATCGCTTGGCAGCTGTCGAAGCAGCGCACCGAATGATGTTTCCATTTCGGCCATCTGCTCTTTGTAAGCTTCCAGGTTAGCGGCCTGAAACGCCTTGGTTGAAAACTGTTGTTTTAGAGTTACCTCTTGAGCACGGTGCTGCTCGAGTTGCAACTGCAGATCCTGCAAGTGAAAGTAATACCCCAGGCCGAGTACTGCCGCGAGCACTATCACACCAGTAATAAATTTGACCGGCGCTGGCCACGATCCCAGGTTATTCAAATCCAGATCGGCAAGATCAACCTTGCGAAGACTTTCCAACGACTCAGCTAGACTCATGGCTTAGCTCCTTCCGTAGATGCGCCCGGCTGGGTCTGCTGCACTGTCAACTGGAAGACATTTTCCTGATCGACAGCCCCCGCAGTGACTGCCTTCACCTCGTTCAGATTCGGCGCTTCAAGCCAATCGGAGCCGTCGAGATTACGCATGAGGTTTGAAACCCGATTGTTCGATTCAGCAGCACCAACGATCGCGATGTTCTTTCCGGTCATTTTGAGCGACGTGAAATAAACACCTTCGGGCAACGTTCTAACGAGCTGATCGAATACCCGACCAATGATGGGGCGATTTCCCTGAAGGTCCTGGATAATCTTCATTCGCTCCAGAAGTTGCTGGCGACGCTCCTTCAACTCTTTGATTTCAGCGATCCGAGCATCCAGAACTGCAATTTCTTTTTTGATGAACTCGTTCCTCGCATTCTGCTGTTCGATCGCCCCCTGAAAATAGCGATCGCCTAGGAATACCAAGCCGGCAGCGACGACAAGTACGCCCATGAGGGAAGCCAGAAAGCGCTGCTTACGCTCTTCCCGCAGCTGTTCGCGCCACGGAAGTAGGTTGATCTGAGCCATCAGTCAAAGCTCCTCAGCGCCAAACCGCATGCAATCATTAATGCAGGCGCATCACTAGCCAGCGCCCCGGCGTTCACCTTGCCGCTCAAAGCCATATCGGCGAAGGGATTAGCCACTAGAGTTTGCGTTCCGATCTTCTGCTGAATCATGTGATCGAGGCCCGAAATGGAGGCCGTTCCGCCCGCGAGCAGGATGCAATCGACGTCGTGGAACTGCCCTGCAGCGAAGAAGAACTGCAACGAGCGGGATACCTGCTGCACCACCGCCTCCTTGAACGGAAGCAGGACTTCACTGTCGTAGTCATCTGGGAGACCGCCTTGCTTCTTGGCAAGGCCGGCTTCTTCCTGAGACAGACCGTAGCGGCGCTGGATCTCTTCGGTCAGTTGGCGGCCACCGAACAGCTGCTCGCGCGTGTAGATGGTACGCCCGTTATGCAGCACGCTCAGGGTTGTCATGGTCGCGCCGATGTCGACGACGGCAACGGTCAGCTCGCCGTGCCCTGTACCCAACTGTGAAGCGAGCAATCCGCAGGAGCGCTCAAGCGCATAGGCCTCGACATCCACCACTTTGGCGGTAAGTCCAGCCAAGGCCAGCGCGGCTTCACGGATCTCGACATTCTCTTTACGGCAAGCGGCGAGGAGAACCTCTACCCTGCCAGGCGCGCGAGGCGCAGGACCTTGCACCTCGAAGTCGATCGCGACTTCCTCCAGTGGGTAGGGGATGTACTGATCCGCCTCGATCTTGAGCTGGTTCTCGAGCTCTTCATCAGAAAGCCCGGCATCCATTTCAATCATCTTTGTGATGACGGCAGACCCGGAGACAGCGACAACAGCGGACTTGCAGCCGGTCTTGGCCTTGGCAACGACTCGCTGCAGGGCCTGACCGACACCCTCAAGTTCGGCGATGTTCTTTTCGACGACGGCATTCGGCGGTAGCGGCTCGACGGCATAAGCCTCGACGCGGTACCGATTACCCGATCGACTTAATTCGAGGAGCTTGACTGAGGTCGAACTGATATCGATCCCAAGCAGCGTGTTCGCTTTCTTAGTGAAGAGCCCTAGCACGACCGATTTCCTATCTTTATCCGCAACTTACGGATTAATTATGTTTATCCACATTAGATAACAGCCTTGACAGAAGCGCAAATGGCTACCCGGCAAAAAAAACGCATATAATGTGAACGGTTTTCCCTTTCAGCATCGTCGCCGCTCCCCCTCCCAAATCCTGGATTCCAAGAACCCCGATGCGTTTTTTGAAATTTCTTATCTGGTCGTGCTTCGCAGTTTTTTGCGCCCTGTTGCTCAGCATCAGCGGTGCATTTCTCTACCTCAGCCCCAACCTGCCCTCGGTCGATTCCCTTCGCAGCATCCAGCTCCAGATCCCGCTGCGAGTCTACAGCGCCGATGACAAGCTGATCGCAGAGTTTGGCGAGATGCGGCGCTCGCCCATTCGCTTCGACGACATACCGCAAGCCTTCATCCACGCGCTGCTTGCCGCAGAGGATGACAATTTCGCCAATCATTATGGCGTCGACATAACCGGCCTGATGCGCGCTGCCACGCAATTATTGAAAAGCGGGCAGATTCAGACCGGTGGCAGCACCATCACCATGCAGGTTGCAAAGAATTACTTCCTGACCAGTGAGCGGAGCTTTTCACGCAAAATCAACGAAATTTTGCTGGCCCTGCAGATCGAGCGAGAGCTGAGCAAAAACGAGATCCTCGAGCTGTACGTCAACAAGATCTACCTCGGCAATCGCGCCTATGGAATCGAGGCCGCCGCTCAGGTCTATTACGGCAAGCCCATCTCCGAGCTGAGCGTTGCCCAGCTGGCGATGATCGCCGGCCTGCCGAAGGCCCCATCCGCATTCAACCCATTGGTCAATCCGGCGCGCAGCAAGGAGCGACGGGATTGGATCCTCGGTCGCATGTATCGCCTTGGCTCCCTGGATGAATCAAGCTATCGGCAGGCCCTGGCCGAACCTGAGACCGCTCGGTACCACGGAGCAACGCCGGAGCTCGACGCCTCCTATATCGCCGAGATGGCACGCGCAGAAATGGTCGGCCGCTTCGGCAGCGCCGCCTATACGGATGGCTTCAGGGTCTACACGACGGTTTCCAGCGAGCGTCAGATCGCGGCCAATAATGCGCTGAACAGCGGGCTGATCGAGTACGACCAGCGCCATGGCTATCGGGGGCCGGAAGCCAATCTGGCCAACGCGCCCCGCGATACCTGGCTTCAGGAACTTGCCAAGTACCGAAGCCTCTCCGGCCTGCAGCCTGCCGCGGTCACCCAGGTAGAGACCAGTGGAATTCTCGTCATCACCCGCGATGGTCAGGAACACACGGTGAGCTGGGATAGCATGAAGTGGGCCCGGCCGTACCTCGGCATCAATAGCATGGGGCCTCGCCCGCAGCGTCCGGCGGACGTGGTGAAGGTGGGAGACGTGGTGCGCATTCGCTGGCAGGACGAAGCCGCCGTGTTCAGCCAGGTTCCGCAGGCACAAGCGGCACTGGTTTCGCTCGACCCTGAGGATGGTTCGATCGAAGCGCTGGCGGGCGGCTTCTCCTTCGGGCAGAGCAATTACAACCGTGCCATCCAGGCCAAGCGCCAGCCGGGTTCCAGCTTCAAGCCGTTCATTTATAGCGCCGCGCTGGACGCCGGTTATACCGCGGCGAGCCTGGTCAACGACTCGCCCATCGTCTTCGTCGAGCAGGGCATGGACCGCATCTGGCGGCCGAAGAACGACAACAACACATTCCTGGGGCCGATCCGCATGCGCGAAGCGCTGTACAAGTCCAGGAACTTGGTGTCGATTCGGCTGCTGCAAACCATGGGGGTCGACTACACGATCAACTACATCACCCGCTTCGGCTTCAACGCGCAGGACCTGCCGCGCAATCTTTCCCTGGCGCTAGGCACGGCAACGCTCACGCCAATGGAGATCGCCACCGGCTGGACCACCTTCGCCAACGGCGGCTACAAGATCGAGCCCTACCTGATCCAGCGAATAGAGGATCGCGAGGGCAACCTGCTGTTCGAAGCCAATCCGGCACGCGTCCCGCCGCGAGAAACGCAGACTGCAGATGTTGAGGTCCATCCGGTGCAGAGCAACCCGGACATCGCGGACGGTGAACAAACGCCAGCCGCGCCGCACTTTGCCGAACAGGTACTCGACGAACGCACCGCCTACATCATGACCAGCATGCTCCAGGATGTGATCAAACGAGGCACCGGGCGCCGCGCGCTAGCCATGGGCCGTGACGACATCGCCGGCAAGACGGGCACGACCAACGACTCCATCGACAGCTGGTTCTCCGGCTACAACGCCGATCTGGTCACTACCGTTTGGGCCGGCTTCGATCAACCGCAAAGCCTCGGACGCAACGAGTATGGCGGAACGGTCGCGCTGCCGATCTGGATGAATTACATGGGCGCCGTGCTCAAGGACATGCCTGAGCATCCTCCGGCTGAGCCCGACGGACTGCTCAAGCTGCGGATCGATCCTGTCAGCGGCCGGGCTGCCACGCCTAGCACACCCGATGCGTACTTCGAAGTGTTCAAGAGCGAAGACTCACCACCGCCGATGGGCGAGTTCGATCCTGGCTACCAGGCGCCGGGCAGCCCGCTGCCAGCTGACGAAGCCGCGCCACTCGATCTGTTCTGATCCAGAGGCGGACTTCGCAGCCAAAAAAAAGGTTCTTCGCGGACTCTGGGGGAAGAGCGAGTTGACAGTCAGGGAAGCAGGTAAATTGGCAGTCGCCAAACACACCCTTCACCTGTCCCTGCTGTCGCCGTGCATCCTATTGATCTT